>Ga0180221_1000208_pt1 | contig 67145 bp, 65 predicted proteins | sample eDN5th37CKraftMG_FD_151339 | JGI IMG/M metagenome (GOLD analysis project Ga0180221, IMG submission 151339) | Enriched Miracle-Growth compost microbial communities from Emeryville, California, USA - eDNA 5th pass 37_C Kraft MG (version 2) (version 2) ... | reverse complement strand
CCGCACCAGCGTAGGTTGCGGGACATGGGTGACGTCGGGACGCGGGTGCGCGGGTTGCTGCTCGCCACGCACCCCGCTCCGGCGGCGGTGGTCACCGTGCTGGCGCTGGTCTTCGCCGTGGGGGTAGGGCTCCCGCTGGGCCGGGCGGTCCTCGTGACGACGGCGGTGGCCGCCGGTCAGCTCTCGGTGGGGTGGAGCAACGACTGGCTGGACGCGGCCCGCGACGGCAGCGTCGGGCGCCCGGACAAGCCCACGGTGACGGGCGCCGTCACGCCGCGCGCGCTGCGGACGGCGGCGTTCGCGGCCCTGGCCGTCTGCGTGGTGCTGTCGCTCGCGACCGGGCCGGTGGCGGGCCTGCTGCACCTCGCGGCGGTCGGGAGCGCCTGGGCGTACAACGCGGGGCTCAAGGCGACGGTCGTGTCCTGGCTGCCGTACGCGGTGAGCTTCGGGCTGCTGCCCGCCTTCGTCGTCGCGGCGGCGGGCGACGGCCGCGTCGTGGCCGGCTGGACCGTCGCCGCGGCCGCGCTGCTGGGCGTGGGCGCCCACGTGGCCAACGTGCTCCCGGACCTCGAGGACGACGACGCCACGGGCGTCCGGGGCCTGCCGCACCGCCTGGGCCGCCGCACGGCGAGCGTGCTGGCGCCCGTGGTCCTGGCGGCCGGCAGCGTCGTCATCCTGCTGGGGCCGCCGGGAACCCCCGGCCCCGCGTCCGCGGTGCTCACCGGCGTGGCGGTCGCCCTGGCCGCGGGCGCCGGCGCCGTCGGGCTCCTGCGGACGCACAGCCGCGCGCCGTTCCTCCTGAGCCTCGCCGTCGCCGGCGTGTGCGTGGCGCAGCTGGTCCTCGCGGCCGACGCCGTGGCGCTCCCCCGCTGAACCCTCGCGGAGCCTCGCGAGCGGGCTGTGGACGGCGCCCCGCCCGGGTCGACGCCGCCGCATAGCATCCCGGGGTGCCCTCGATCCTCCAGCGCGCGCTCGACGCCGTCGCACCGTGGCGGCGCACCGTCGCGGGGGTCGCCGGCGTCGCCGTCGTCTGGGCGCTCTGGGCGAGCGGCCCCGGCTGGTCCACGCCCGCTCTGGTCGTCGCGGCCGCGGGCGGCGCCGCGCTCGGCGTCGTCGACGCCCGCACCCACCGGCTCCCGGACGCGCTCACCCGCCCGACCACGGGCCTCGTCGCGGCCCTGCTGCTCGGAGCCGCGGCCGCCTCGGACGCCTGGGAGGCGGCGCTGCGGGCCCTGGTGGGAGGCCTCGCCCTGGGCGCCGCCTACCTCGCGCTGCACCTCGTCAGCCCCGCCGGGATGGGGCGCGGCGACGTCAAGCTCGCCGTCCCGCTCGGCGCCGTCAGCGCCTGGTACGGCTGGTCCACGCTCCTGGCGACCGTCGTGCTGCCGTTCCTCGTCGGCGGGCTGGTCGCCCTCGGGCTCATGGTGACGCGCCGGGCCACGCGCACCACCGCGTTGCCGTTCGGCCCGTTCATGTTGCTCGGGGCCGCGGTCGCGATCACCACGGCGCGTCTGGCGGCCTGAGGGGCGCGCGCCGTCAGACCGTGCGGTCGGCGAGCGTGTCCGCGAGGTCGGCGAGGGCCTGCTTGACCGGGCCGTCGGGCAGCGGTGCCAGCTCCTGCGCGGCCTCGCGCGCCCCGCGGGCGGCGAGCTCGCGCGTCTCGGCGAGCACCTCGTGCGCGCGCAGGTCGGCCACGACGGCGGCCAGCACCTCGTCGTCCGACAGGTCCCCGTCGAGGCGTGCCACGAGCGCGGCGTCCTCCGCCGTGCCCTGGCCGCGCGCGACCCGCTGGCGCAGCAGCAGCACGGGCATGGTCGGCACGTGCTCGCGCAGGTCGGTGCCCGGGGTCTTGCCGGACTCGTCACCCGAGGACGCGATGTCGAGGACGTCGTCCGCGAGCTGGAACGCGACGCCCACCTTCTCGCCGTAGGCGGCCACGGCCTCCACCACCGCGGGCGAGCAGCCGCCGAACATCGCCCCGAGGCGCGCCGACGTCGCGAGCAGGGACGCCGTCTTGTCGCTGAGCACCTGCAGGTAGTGGGCGACCGGGTCCTCGTCGTCGCGCGGCCCCATGGTCTCGTGGAGCTGACCGAGGCACATGCGCTCGAACGTGCGCGACTGCAGCACCACCGCCTCCGGGCCGAGGCCCGCGACGAGGGCCGACGCGCGGGCGAACAGGAGGTCGCCGACGAGGATGGCCACGGAGTTGCCCCACACGGTGTGCGCCGCGGGCGCACCGCGCCGCACCGGCGCGGAGTCCATGACGTCGTCGTGGTACAGCGACGCGACCTGCGTGAGCTCAACCACGACCGCCGCGTCCACGAGCTCCGGGCGCGTCCCGTCGCCCAGCTCGCCGGCGAGCAGCGTGAGCAGGGGGCGGAACCGCTTGCCGCCGGCGGCCACGAGGTGGCGCGACGCGTCGTCGGCCAGCGCGTCCGCCGAGGCCACGGCCTCGTCGAGCGCCGCGTCCACCCGGGCCATGCGCTCGGCGAGCCGATCGGCGAGCGCCGGGTCGGACAGCGGGATCGCCGGCGGCGCCGGGGACGGCGTGGGCCCGGGCCGGGGGGCCGAGGCGGAAGGAGCGCGAGTCACTGTCCGAACCTATCCGGCCGGGGCGCCGAACACCGCACCGAGACGCGCCCCGGCTGCGTCGGGTCGCTCACGCCCGCACTCATGCTCGTGCTCACGCTCGCAACGAGTCCAGGTGCGCGCGGAGCGCCTGCCGGGCCGTGTCGGCTGGGAGCAGCTCGGGGTGCAGCACGCTGCGCAGCGTCAGCCCGTCGACGAGCGCCGAGAGCCGCTGCTCCTCCAGGTCGAGGTCCAGCCCGGCCCGCAGGGCGCCGCGTCGGTCCGCCCCGGCGAGCACCCGCCGCACCAGCGCGGCCGTCGCGGCCGTGGCGGCCGCCGACCGCTCCCGCAGCGCCGGCCGCGTGCGGGCGGCGGCCAGGAACGCGAGCCAGACCACCGCCTCGTCCCGCCGGTCCTCGTCGAGCGGCAGCAGCTCGGCGAGCATGTCGACCGTCGCGTCCCGCGCTGCGTCGCCGGCCAGGCGCCCCTCCTCGATCTCGGGCAGCACCACCGCGACCCGTGCGAGCAGCCGGTCCGACACCCGCTCGACCATGGCGTCGAGGGCGAAAGCGAGCAGCGCGTCGTGCGAGTCGAAGTAGTGGCGCACCGAGCCGATCGCGAGCCCCGCCTCGTCGGCGACGTTGCGCAGCGAGGCGCCTTCCAGCCCGGCGCGACGCACGACCCGGAACAGGGCGTCCACGACGTCGGCGCGACGGCGCTCGGGGTCGACGATCTTCGGCACGAGATCTTTCTAGCACGGGCCTGCTACGTTATTTAGCATGACCATGCTAGATCAGTGGTGGCCCGTCCTCGTCGTGGTGGCCGTCGTCGTGGTGGTCGTGCGCCGCTTCCGGGGCGAGCCGCTCGACCTCAAGGACGCCGTGGTGGCCCCGGCGGTCCTGCTGTTCCTCGGTGGCCGCACCCTCGTGGAGATCGACCTGACCTCGGTCGACGTCCTGTGGCTCACGATCACCGGGCTCGTGGGTGTGGCGGCGGGTGGCGTGCGCGCCACGACGACCCGGCTCACCGGGCCGCCCCACGCCCTCGTCCAGCACTACACCTGGCGCACGCTCGTGGTGTGGGTCGCCTCTCTCGCGACGACCGGCGGGCTGGGCCTGGTCGCCGGCGAGCTCGGCATGCACGAGGAGGCCCGCCCGGTGACGCTGAGCATCGGTCTCAGCCTGCTGGGCGAGGCCGCGGTCATCCTCTGGCGCGCTCACCGTCGCGGCGCCGACGTCGCCGGGGCGCTGCGCCCCGGCGACGCGCCTCGCCCCCGTGCGTCGGAGCGGGCCGGGTGACTGCCGGGTCACTGCCGGGTGACTGCCGGGTGGCCCGTCGCCACCCGACGTCAGGGCCGGAACTGCGCCGCCTGGCCGACGAGGTCCAGCGCTCCGGCCGGCAGGACGCCGAGGAGGAGCACGCCCACCGCGCACACCGCGATCGCGAACGCCGCCGGCCCCCGCGAGCCCACCACCGTGACGACCGTGCGCGACACGAGCGTGCGGGTCGCCTCCCCCGTCACCGTGGCGGTGCCGCCACCACCGGCCGTCCCGCCTCCGGTCGGCGCGGCCCCCGCGGCCGGGCCGGACCCGGTCGACGCCGTGCCCGGGTCCCGCGCGGGCGGCGGGGTGAGCACCATGAGCACGATGACGCGCACGTAGAAGAAGACGGACACGGCCGATGCGAGGACGCCGAGCAGCGCGAGCGGCCACGCCCCCGCCTCGACGGCCGCCGAGAAGACGCCGAACTTCGCCACGAACCCGGCGGTGAGCGGGATCCCCGCCATCGACAGGAGGAACAGGGAGAACGCCGCGGTGAGCCACGGGGCCCTGCGGCCCAGGCCGGCCCACTGGGCGAGCCGGGTGGCCTCGCCGAGCACGACGCCGTCGTCGGGGACCGGCCCCGTGGGCGACCGGTCCGCGGACTCGTCGCCCGACACCGTGCGCTCGCGCACCAGCGTGACGACCGCGAAGGCGCCGATCGAGGCGAGCCCGTAGGCCAGCAGGTAGAAGAGCACCGCCTGCGCCCCCGCCCCGTCCGGGCCGACGACGCCGACCAGCAGGAAGCCGGCGTGCGCGATCGCGGAGTACGCGAGGAGGCGCTTGACGTCGGTCTGCACGGCTCCCACGACGGTGCCGACCAGCATCGTGAGGATCGCGACCGCCCACAGCGCGACCTCGACGTCGTGCCGGGTCGCGGGGTCGAGGCCGTTCGACAGGGTGAACAGCACCCGCACCAGGGCGCCCATCGCCGCGGCCTTGGTGCACGCCGCCATGAACCCGGTGATCGGGGTGGGGGCGCCCTGGTAGACGTCGGGCGTCCACGCGTGGAACGGCGCCGCCCCGATCTTGAACAGCAGCCCGCTGAGCACCAGGAGCAGGCCCAGGACCACGAGCGCGGGCATGGTCCCCAGCGGCGAGACGGACGGGTCGGCCAGCACCTGGACCACGCCCTGCAGGCGCACCGTGCCGGCGAAGCCGTACACGAGCGCGATGCCGAAGATGAAGAGCGCCGACGCGAACGCGCCCAGCACGAAGTACTTGAACGCCGCCTCCTGGCTGAGCAGGCGGCGCCGCCGCGCCGTCGCGCACAGCACGTACAGCGGCAGCGACAGCACCTCGAGCGCGACGAACATGACGATGAGGTCGTCGGTGGCCGGGAACAGGAGCATCCCGCCGGTCGAGAACAGCAGGAGCGGGTAGATCTCCGTCTGCTGCAGGCCCGCGCGGCGGGTCTCGTCCTCGTACGCCGTGCCCGGGACGGCGGCAGCCGCCGGCGCGAACGCGTCCTGCCCGGTCGTGGTGCGCTCCGCGACCACGAGGACGCCCAGCAGCGCGCACACGCCGATGACGGCCTGCACGCCGAGGCCGAACGGGGTCAGCAGGTACGACCCGCCGACCACGGCCACCGCGCCCTCCTGCACCCGGTCCCACAGCAGCCCGACCGCCACCAGGGAGCCCACGATCGCGCCCAGGGTGAGCGTGAGCTGGGTCCCGCGGCGCGCGCGTGCCGGGACGAACGCCTCGAGCAGCACGCCCAGCACCCCGGCGGCCAGGACGATCAGCACCGGTGAGACGGCGGCCCAGTCGATGGGCGGGGCGACGAACTCGTTCACAGGAGGCTCCCCTCGGTGGTCACGCGGGTCGTCGACGGCGCGGTCCCGTCAGGCCCGGCCGACGCCGCGGCCGGCTCGACCTCCGGCGGCGGGTCGGTCTCCCCGACCTGCTCGACGGCGACCTCGCCGGGCGCCCGCACGTAGTCGAGCACCGGCCCGGGCGCGAGGCCCAGCACCAGCAGGGCCGCGACGAGCACCCCGGCGACCGTCTTCTCCCGGCCGTCGAGGTCGCGCGCGCCGGCCAGGTCGGGGACCACGGGCCCGGTGAACATGCGCTGGTAGGTGAGCAGCACGTACACGGCGGCCAGGACGACGGCGGGCACGGCCACGAGCACGGCGGCGGGCCAGCGCGCGTAGGAGCCGAGGAACACCATGATCTCGGAGACGAACGTCGCGAGGCCGGGCAGCGCCGCCGCGGACAGGCCCGCGACGAGGAACGTGCCGCCCAGGACCGGCGCCACCGTGCGCAGCCCGCCGTAGTCGGCGATGAGCTGGCTCTGGCGCGGGTGCCGTGCGATCGCGAACCCGGCGACGAGGAAGAGCGCGCCGGTCGAGATGCCGTGGTTGAGCATCATCAGGCCGGAGCCCGCGGTGCCGAGCGACGTGAAGGTGAAGATGCCCAGGATGATGAACCCGAAGTGCGACACCGACGTGTAGCCGATGAGGCGCAGCACGTCGCTCTGGCCGATCGCGAGGATCGCGCCGTACAGGATCGAGATCACCGCGAGCACGATGACGAACGGCGCCGCCCAGCGGCTCGCCCCGGGGAACAGCGGCAGACACAGGGTGAGCATCCCGAAGGTGCCCACCTTGTCGAGCACGCAGATCAGCAGCGTCGACGTGCCGGCCGTCGCGTGCTGGGTGACGTCGGGCAGCCAGGAGTGCACGGGGAACATCGGCGCCTTGATCGCGAACGCGAGGAAGAACGCGGCGAACATGAGCTTCTCGGCCGTCGGGTCGAGCGTCAGCCCCGTGAGGTTGTCGGTGAGGAAGGTCTGCGGCCCGCGGTCGGCGGCCGGGACCTGCAGGTAGAGCGCGATGACGCCCACCAGCATGACCAGCCCGCCCGCGAGCGAGAAGAGCAGGAACTTCACCGCGGCATAGCGGCGCTGCGGTCCCTGGCCGAACCCGCCGATGAGGAAGTAGGCGGGGATCAGCATGGCCTCGAAGACCACGTAGAACAGGAACACGTCCCGCGCCACGAAGACGGTCACCATGAACGCCTCGAGCAGCAGCACGGTGGCGAGGTAGCGGCGCAGCCGCACGTGGTCGCCGCCCTGCTCGCGCCAGGCCGCGAGGATCACCAGCGGCACCAGCCCCACCGAGAGGGCCACCATGAGCAGCCCCACGCCGTCGACACCGACGGCGTAGCTGGCGCCGAGCGCCGGGATCCAGGAGGCCGTCTGCGTCAGCTGGTGCGTGCCGGCGTCGCCCGTGTCGAACGCCGCGAACGCGCCCGCCAGCAGCACGACCTCGACCAGCGCGCCGACCAGCGCGACCGTGCGCGCGGCGCCCGCGCCGAAGCGCCCGGCACCCGTCACGGCGCCGGCGGCCGGCCGGCCGCGACCCACGCCGGTCAGCGCCGTGGCGGCAGCAGCCACCAGCGGCCACACGATGAGGACCGTGAGCCAGGGGAACCCTGTGGACATCGTCATCCCTTCCATCTCCCCGCTCAGCTCGCCAGGACCCAGACGACCAGCCCGACGACGCCGAGGCCGCCGAGCATCGTCGCCGCGTACGACCGCACGTAGCCGTTCTGGAGCCGGCGCAGGCGACCGCCGAGGCGCCCGATGCCGCCCGCCAGGCCCAGCCAGCCGCCGTCCACGGCCGTGCGGTCGGAGTACACGAGCGCCCGCGTCAGGTACTGCCCGGGCCGCATGACCAGCGACTCGTTGACGTCGTCCTGGTGCAGGTCGACGCGCGCCGCGCGCACGACGGCCGGGGCCGGCGGCGGTGAGACCGGCACGGCCGCGACCGCGTACTGCCGGAACGCGAGGAACGCGCCCAGGACGACGAGGAGCAGCGTCAGCGTCATGAGCAGCCACACCGGCAGCACCGGCTCGTGGTGCTCCGCGTGCCCGGTCACCGGCTCCAGCCAGGTGACGAACCGGTCGCCGAGGGCCAGGATCCCGCCGAGGAACACCGACCCGGCGGCCAGCACGATCATCGGCCAGGTCATGAGGCGCGGGGCCTCGTGCGGGTGCCGCACGGGGGCGCCGGCGTCCCCGGACCCCTCGTCGGGCCGCCACCGCCGGCGGCCCAGGAAGGTCATGAAGAACAGCCGCGACATGTAGTACGCGGTGATCCCCGCGCCGAGCAGCGCCGTCAGCCCGAAGACCCACGGCCGCCAGCCCTCGCCGACGAACGCCGCCTCGATGATCTTGTCCTTGGACCAGAACCCGGAGAACGGCGGGACGCCCAGGATCGCGAGCCAGCCGAGGCCCATGGTGATGGCCGTCACAGGCAGCAGGCGGGTGAGCCCGCCGAAGCGGCGCATGTTCACGTCGTCGTCCATCGCGTGCATCACCGACCCGGCGCCGAGGAACAGCCCCGCCTTGAAGAAGCCGTGGGTGAGCAGGTGGAAGATCGCGAACGCGTACCCGACCGGGCCGAGCCCGGCGGCCAGCATCATGTAGCCGATCTGCGACATCGTGGACGCCGCGAGCGCCTTCTTGATGTCGTCCTTGGCGCAGCCGACGATCGCCCCGAACAGGAGCGTCAGGGCGCCGACGACGGCGACCACGAGCTGCGCGTCCGGGGCGGCCTCGAGGATCGTGCCGGAGCGCACCAGCAGGTACACGCCGGCGGTCACCATCGTGGCCGCGTGGATGAGCGCGGACACCGGCGTCGGGCCGGCCATCGCGTCGCCGAGCCACGCCTGCAGCGGCAGCTGGGCCGACTTGCCGCACGCGGCCAGCAGGAGCATGAGCCCGATCGCCGTCATGACGCCCTGCCCCGCCGCCGTCGCGCCCTCGCCGGCCGCGGGGAGCACCGTCGCGAAGTCGAGGGCGCCGAACGTGGCGAGCAGGAGCATCATCGCGACGATGAGCCCCATGTCCCCCACGCGGTTCATGACGAACGCCTTCTTGCCCGCCACCGCGTTCTCGCGCCTGCCGTCCCAGAAGCCGATGAGCAGGAACGACGCCAGGCCCACGCCCTCCCAGCCGACGAAGAGCAGCAGGTAGGAGTCCGCCAGCACCAGCAGCAGCATCGCCGCGACGAACAGGTTGAGGTACCCGAAGAAGCGGCGCCGGTCGACGTCGTGGTCCATGTACGCCACCGAGTACAGGTGGATCAGCGAGCCGACGAACGTCACGAGCATCACGAAGGTCATCGACAGCGGGTCCACCTGGAACCCGAGGTCCACGTGCAGCGGCCCCACGGAGATCCACGAGCCCACGGTGTGGGTGCCCACCCGCTGGTCAGCGGGGGTGCCCAGCATGTCGAGCAGCATCACCAGCCCCACGACGAACGTCGCGGCGCTGGCCAGCACGCCCAGCCAGTGCCCCCAGCGGTCGGTGCGCCGGCCCGCGACGAGCAGCACGAGCGCGCCGATCATCGGGGTGGCGACCAGCCAGGGGGCGAGGGAGAGAGTCTGCATCGTCGGAGGCCTCTCAGCTCTGCAGCAGGTTGACGTCGTCGACCGAGGCCGACCGGCGGGACCGGAAGATCGTGATGATGATCGCGAGCCCCACCACGACCTCGGCGGCCGCCACCACCATGACGAAGAACGCGAGCACCTGGCCCGTGACGTCGCCGTGGATCCGCGCGAACGTCACGAAGGCGAGGTTGGTGGCGTTGAGCATGAGCTCGACGCCCATGAACACCACGATCGCGTTGCGCCGCAGCAGCACCGTGGCCGCCCCGATCGCGAACAGGACCGCGGCCAGCCCCAGGTAGTGGGTGATCTCCATCAGCGCACCTCCCCGCCCTCGTCGTCGTCCTCGCCGGGCGAGGTGGTCCCGTCGGGCACGTCGGAGGACGGGCCGACGCCGATGCGGCGCAGGTCCTCGCGCGGGACGAGCGTCTCCTCCTCGGCGAGCACCGCCGTCGCCGAGCGCTCCTGACCGCGGATCCGCAGCACCCGCGGGACGGAGTGCGGCAAGGGCTCGCCGTCCGGGCCGAGCGCGGGCGTGTCCATCGCGTTGTTCTGCGCGTAGACGCCCGGCGCCGGCAGCGGGGTGAGCGTGCGGCCCTCGGGCAGCGCGGCCACGCGGGCCGCCGCGAGGACCCGCTGCGTGGGCCGGACGCTGAGCCGCCGGCGGTGCGTCAGCACCAGGCCCGCCAGGGCGGCCGTGACCAGCAGCACGCCCACCGCCTCCATCGCGAGGACGTAGTCGCCGAGCAGCACCCGCGCGAGCGCCACCGGGTTGGTGACGGCCTCGGTGGCGGCCAGCCCGGCCGCCGGCGGGAACGCGGCCTGCGCGATCACCCCCAGCAGCACCACGACCAGCCCCAGGCCGAGCAGCAGGCCCAGCCAGCGCTGGCCGCGGATGGTCTCGGTGAGCGAGTCCGCCGCGTCGACGCCGACGAGCATCAGCACGAACAGGAAGAGCATCATCACGGCGCCCGTGTACACGACCACCTGCACGACGCCGAGGAACGGCGCCTCCAGGGCCACGTACAGGACGGCCAGGCCGACCATCACGAACATCACGCAGACCGCGGCGTGCACGGCCTTGCGCGCGAACAGCAGCCCGAGGGCGGCCAGCACCATGAGCGGCGCGAGCACCCAGAACAGCGCGTTCTCCGCGCCCGACGTCGTCACGGCCGGCCCTCCGTCGCGTCCGGGGTCGTCACGGTGGCGACGTGCCCGCCCTCCGCGGCCTGGCGTGTCGCGACGGCCGCCTTGGTCGCGCTGCCCCGCAGGCGGTGCCGGCGCGGGGTGGGCGGCGGCGCGTCCCCCGCGACGACCTTCTCGGCGGCGGGCAGCGTCGGGTCGTCCGGCCGGCGTTCGCGCACCCACGCCACCTGCGCCGGGGTCGGGGCGGTGACCTCGCCGCGGTAGTACTCGGTGTCCGTGGTGCCCTCGACCATCGGGTGCGGCGCCGCGAGCATCCCCTCGGCGAGCGGGGCGAGCAGGTCCTGCTTCTCGTAGATCATCCCGGCGCGGTCGGGCCCGGCGAGCTCGTAGTCGTTGGTCATCGTGAGCGCGCGGGTGGGGCACGCCTCGATGCACAGCCCGCAGAAGATGCAGCGCAGGTAGTTGATCTGGTAGACGCGGCCGTACCGCTCGCCGGGCGACAGGTGGGCGCCGTCGGGCAGCTCGGCGTTGTCCGCGCCCTCCACGTAGATCGCGTCGGCCGGGCACGCCCAGGCGCACAGCTCGCAGCCGATGCACTTCTCCAGCCCGTCCGCGTAGCGGTTGAGCTGGTGGCGCCCGTGGTACCGGCGCTGCGGCGGCGTCTTCGTGCGCGGGTACTGCTCCGTCACCGTGGGCCGGAACATCGACGAGAACGTCACCCCGAACCCGGCCACGGGGGCGAACAGCTCCCCCAGCGGCCCCTTGGACGGGCGCAGCGGTTCGTAGGGCTTGTCGGTCATCGCGTCTCCTCGGATCGGTCGGAGGCGGTGGTGGGCACGTCGGACGCCTGCATGACGTGCCGGCGTGCGCGCGGGGACGGCGGCAGGGACTGCCCGGGCAGCGGCGGCACGGGGAACCCGTCGGCGAACGCGTCGAAGTCCTGGGCGCGTCCGCGGTCACCCGGCGGCCCGGAACCGGCCGACGCCGCGTCGGCGGGCCGCCGCTCGGGCCAGAGCCACAGCACCCCGATGACCACGACCGCCGCGACGGCGACGCCGGTGACGAGCTGCGTGCGGGTGACGCCCGCGAGCCCGAGGTACTGGAAGACGCTCAGCACCACGATCCACGCCAGCGCGACCGGGATGAGCAGCTTCCAGCCGAAGGACATGAACTGGTCGTAGCGCAGCCGCAGCAGCGTGCCGCGCACCCAGACGAACACGAACATGACCAGCCAGAGCTTGGCGAGGAACCACAGCACCGGCCACCAGCCGGTGTTGAACATTCCGTCGTTGATCGCCGACAGCGGCCAGGGCGCCCGCCACCCGCCGAGGAAGAGCGTGGTGGCGACCGCGGAGACGTTGAGCATGTTGATGTACTCCGCCAGGAAGAACCAGGCGAACTTCATCGAGCTGTACTCCGTCATGTACCCGGAGACGAGCTCGCCCTCGGCCTCCGGCAGGTCGAACGGGAGGCGGTTGGTCTCGCCGATCATCGAGATGACGTAGACGACGAACGCCGGCAGCAGCGGGAGGAACCACCAGATGCTCGTCTGCGAGGCGACGATCTGGGAGGTCGACATCGACCCCGCCATGATGAAGACGCTCACGAGGGACAGGCCCATCGCCAGCTCGTAGGAGATCACCTGCGCGGTGGAGCGCACCGCCCCGAGGAGGGGGTAGGTGGAGCCCGACGACCAGCCGCCGAGCACGATGCCGTACACGCCCATCGACGCGCACGCGAGCACGTAGAGCACCGCCACCGGGAAGTCGGTGAGCTGCGCCGGCGTGGTGAAGTCGGTGAACGGGATCGTGACCTCGGGGCCGAACGGGATCACCGCGAACACCAGCAGCGCGCAGAACACGGAGATCATCGGCGCCAGCAGGTACACGATACGGTCCGCCCGGGTGACGCTGACGTCCTCCTTGAGCAGCAGCTTCATCGCGTCGGCGAGCGACTGCAGCAGGCCGAACGGGCCGTGCCAGTTGGGGCCGGGGCGCACCTGCATGCGCGCCACGACCTTGCGCTCGAACCAGATCGCGAAGAGCACGCTGGTCAGCAGGAAGACGACGATGAGCACCGCCTTGATCAGCGACACCCACAGCCAGTCGTTGCTGAAGTCGGACGCGACCCCGGGGATCATGCGGCCCCTCCCTGCTCGTTCGTGCCGGTCGAGCTCGTGGACGCCCCGTCGACCCCGACCGGTGACGGTTCGGCCGCCGGGCCGATGCGCACCAGGTCGCCGGGGGCGGCGCCGAGCGCGTCGTGCACGCGGCAGCCCCGCGACGCGAGCGGCAGCCACACGACGTGGTCGACCATCTCCGTGACGGCCACGGGCACGGTCACCGCGCCGCGGTCGGTGGCGACGGTCACCCGGTCGCCGTCGTACACGTCGACGGCGGCCGCCGTGGCCGCGGACATCCGCGCGACCGGACGCTTGGCCGTGCCGGCGAGGAACTGCTCGCCGTCCTGCAGCGCGCCGTCGTCGAGCAGCAGGTGCCAGCTCGCCAGGACGGCGGAGCCCGGTGGCACCTCGGGCGGCTCGACGGGCTCGGCCTGCGGCGCGGGCAGCCGGCCGCCGGACCACGCGGGCAGCGCCGCGACCGCACGGTGCGCCTCCAGCGGCGTGGCCGCGCCGAGCGTGACGCCGGCCTGGGCGGCGAGGGCGTCGAGCACCCGGTGGTCGGGCAGCGCCGCCGACTCGATCGCCTGGCCGAACGCGCGGACCCGGCCCTCCCAGTTCCAGTACGACCCGGCCCGCTCCACGGGCGGGGCGACGGGGAGCACGACGTCCGCGAGCTCGGTGACCTCCGAGCGCCGGACCTCCAGCGAGACGACGAAGCCCGCGGCCGCGAGCGCCCGGCGGGCGTGCGCCGGGTCGGGCAGGTCCGCGAGCTCGACGCCGCCCACGAGCGCGCCCCCGAGCTGGCCGACCGAGAGCGCGTCGAGGATCTCCGCGGCGTCGCGGCCCGGGGCGGCCGGCAGCGCGTCGGCGTCGACGCCCCAGGCGGCGGCGACCTCGGCCCGGGCGGCCGGGTCGGTGAGGGGGCGGCCGCCGGGCAGGAGCCCGGGCAGCAGTCCCGCCTCGACGCCGCCCCGCTCCCCCGCGCGGCGCGGGATCCAGGCGAGGCGTGCCCCGGTGGCCTCCGCGAGGCGCAGGGCCGCGCCGTAGGCGCCGGGCGACGACGCGAGCCGCTCGCCGACGAGCACGAGCGCCCCGGGGGTGGCCAGGGCCTCGGCGACGGCGCCGAGGGCGGCCTCGTCGGAGTCGGCGGGCACCAGCCCGCCGGCGGCCCGCGTGGCGAGAATGCCGAGCCACTCGGCCTCCGTGCCGGGCGCGGCGGGCAGCAGCGTGCCGTCGAGGCGCGCGAGGCCGCGGCTCGCGAACGGCGCCACCGACCAGACCTTCGTGCCGTGCGCGCGCACGCCCTTGCGCAGCCGCAGGAAGGTGATGCCGCCCTCCTCCTCGGCCTCGAGGCCCGCCAGGAGCACCGCCGGCGCCGCCTCGACGTCGCCGAACGTCACGCCGACCCCCGTGCCGGCCACGGCGTGGCCCAGGAACGCGGCCTCCTCCGCCGAGCCCACGCGCGCCCGCTGGTCGACGTCGTCCGTGCCGAGCACGGTCCGCGCGAACCGCGACCACGCGAACGCGTCCTCCACGGTGAGGCGGCCGCCGGGCAGCACGCCGACGCCGCCCGCCGCGCGGGCGGAGGCCAGGCCCTCGGCCGCGAGCTCGAACGCCTCGACCCACGACGCGGGTCGCAGCTCGCCGCGGGAGACGACCCGGCCGTCGTCGTCGAGCACCCGGTCGCGCACCATCGGGACCGTGAGGCGGTCGGGCGCCGCCTGCCACGTGAACGCGAAGCGGTCCTTGTCGGTGATCCACTCCTCGTTCACCGCCGGGTCCTCCCCGGAGAGCCGGCGCAGCACGACCCCGCGCCGGTGGTCGACGCGGATGGCGGCGCCGCACGAGTCGTGCTCCGCGATCGCCGGGGTCGAGACCAGGTCGAACGGCCGGGAGCGGAACCGGTAGGCCGCCCCGGTGAGGGCGCCGACCGGGCAGATCTGCACCGTGTTGCCGGAGAAGTACGACGCGAAGGGCTGACCGCCGGCGGTGGTCGCGGCGGAGCCGAACGTCTCCTCCGTGGGCTCGCCCGGGGGCGGTGCGAAGTCCAGCACGGCCTCGTCGAAGCGGCCGATCTGCTGGTGCGCGCCGCGCTCCTGCAGCGCGATGAACGCGTCGCCCGCGATCTCGTCGCTGAACCGCGTGCAGCGCTGGCACAGGACGCAGCGCTCGCGGTCGAGCAGGATCTCCGTGGACACGGCGATCGGCTTGGGGAACGTCCGCTTGACGTCCTCGAACCGCGTCTCGGCGCGCCCGTTGGTCATCGCCTGGTTCTGCAGCGGGCACTCGCCGCCCTTGTCGCAGACCGGGCAGTCCAGCGGGTGGTTCATGAGCAGCAGCTCCATGACCCCGTGCTGCGCCTTGTCCGCCACCGGCGACGTGCGCTGCGTCTTGACGACCATGCCGGGCGTGACCGTCATCGTGCAGGACGCCTGCGGCTTGGGCATGGGCCGCACGTTGCCCTCGCGGTCCGGCATGGCGACCTCGACCAGGCACTGCCGGCACGCGCCCGCGGGCTCGAGCAGCGGGTGGTCGCAGAACCGCGGGATCTGGATGCCCACCTGCTCCGCCGCGCGGATGATCAGCGTGCCCTTGGGCACGGTCACCTCGACCTCATCGATGGTGAGCGTCACCGTCTCGACGGGCCGGTCGGCCCGGCCGCCCGACGTGCCGGTGTTGTCGACGGTCGCCGTCATCAGTGACCTCCCGCCCCGGCGAGCGCCGGTGCCTGCTTGGGGGTGTACGGGAACAGGGCGCTGGCCCGCGGGTCGAAGGGGCACGCGTGGCCGGTGATGTGCGCCTCGTACTCGTCACGGAAGAGCTGGATGCTCGACGTGACGGGCGACGTCGCGCCGTCGCCGAGCGCGCAGAACGCGCGGCCGAGGATGTTGTCGCACAGGTCGAGCAGCAGGTCGACGTCGCGCTCCTCGCCCTGCCCGGCCTCGATGCGGTGCAGCACCTGCTTGAGCCAGTAGGTGCCCTCGCGGCACGGCGTGCACTTGCCGCACGACTCGTGCGCGTAGAAGTCGGTCCAGCGGCTCACCGCGCGCACCACGCACGTCGTGTCGTCGAACAGCTGCAGGGCCCGGGTGCCGAGCATGGAGCCCGCCGCCCCGACGGACTCGTAGTCGAGCGGGGTGTCGAGATGGTCGGCCGTGAACAGCGGCGTCGACGACCCGCCCGGCGTCCAGAACTTCAGCTCGTGCCCGGCCCGCATCCCGCCGGCGAGGTCGAGCAGCTCGCGCAGCGTGATGCCCAGCGGCGCCTCGTACTGGCCCGGCCGGGTCACGTGCCCGGACAGCGAGAACAGGCCGTGGCCCTGCGACTTCTCGGTGCCCATGCCGGCGAACCAGTCGGCCCCGCGGGCGACGATGCCGGGCACCGACGCGATCGACTCCACGTTGTTCACCACCGTCGGGCGGGCGTACAGCCCGGCGACGGCGGGGAACGGCGGCTTGAGCCGCGGCTGGCCGCGCTTGCCCTCCAGCGAGTCGAGCAGCGCCGTCTCCTCGCCGCAGATGTAGGCGCCCGCGCCGGCGTGCACGGTGACCTCCAGGTCGAACCCGGAGCCCAGCACGTCCTTGCCCAGGTAGCCCGCGTCGTAGGCCTCGGCCACCGCCGCCAGCAGGCGCCGGTACACGTGCAGCACCTCGCCCCGCACGTAGACGAACGCGTGGTGGCAGCCGATCGCGTAGCTCGTGATCGCGATGCCCTCCACCAGGTGCTGCGGGCTCGCCAGCATGAGCGGGATGTCCTTGCAGGTCCCGGGCTCGGACTCGTCGGCGTTGACCACGAGGTAGCGCGGGCCGCCGTCCGGCGGGGGCAGGAAGCCCCACTTCATGCCGGTCGGGAAGCCGGCGCCGCCGCGGCCGCGCAGCCCCGAGTCCTTGACCGTATGGACGAGGTCGGCGGGCTCGGCCTGCAGCGCCTTGCGCAGCCCGGCGTACCCGCCGGCAGCCTCGTAGGCCGCGAGCTTCCACGACCGGTCGGCGTCCCACGTGTCCGTGAGCACGGGCATGAGGTCAGTCATCGCTGCCGCCCTTCTCCGGCTCGGGGTTCGGGGCGCCGCCCGACGGCGAGCGGCCGGGGGTCGCGTCGCCCGGCGCGGTGGTCTCGCGTTCCGCGCTCGACTGCGCCGTCCCGGTCTCGGGCGGCACGTCGGAGGCCGCGCCGGCCGACGCCTCGGCGCCCGGACCGGTCGACGGCTCGCCGCCGTCGACGGCGGCAGCCGCGCGGGCGAGCCGCAGCCCGGCCAGCGTCGGCTCCCCCGCCCCGACGCCCTCGTCGGCCCGCCCGTCGGTGAAGCCCGCCAGCACGCGGCTCATCTGCTTGAAGCTGCACACGGACGACGCGCCGCGCGTCGGCGCCACCTCCTCGCCCGCCCGCAGGCGGTCGGCGAGGTCGGTGGCCGACTCCGGCGTCTGGTTGTCGAAGAACTCCCAGTTGACCATCACGACCGGCGCGTAGTCGCAGGCCGCGTTGCACTCGACGCGCTCGAGGGTGATCGCCCCGTCCTCGGTGGTCTCGTCGTGCCCGACGCCGAGGTGGTCGCTGAGCTCGTCGAAGATGGCGTCGCCGCCCATCACCGCGCACAGCGTGTTGGTGCACACGCCCACGGTGTAGGTGCCGTTGGGGTGCCGCTTGTACTGCGTGTAGAACGTGGCGACCGCGCTGACCTCCGCGGGCGTCATCTCCAGCTGCTCGGCGCAGAACTGGATGCCGTCGCGGCTCACGTACCCGTCCACCGACTGCACGAGGTGCAGCATCGGCAGCAGGCCCGAGCGCGGGTCCGGGTAGCGCGCCTTGATCGCCGCGGCGTCGGCGGCGAGCGACGCCAGCGTGTCGGCGTCGTACCGCGTGGCGGAGCGGGCGCTCGTGGGTTCTGCCGTCATCGGTCGACCCCTCCCAGCACGGGGTCCAGGGACGCGACGGCGACGACGACGTCGGCCACCTGGCCGCCCTCGCACATCACCGACACGGCCTGGAGGTTGTTGAACGACGGGTCGCGGAAGTGCGCCCGGTACGGCTTGGTGCCGCCGTCGGACACGGCGTGCACGCCGAGCTCGCCGCGCGGGTGCTCGACCGTCTGCCACGCCTGCCCGGCCGGCACCCGGAAGCCCTCGGTGACGAGCTTGAAGTGGTGGATCAGGGCCTCCATCGAGGTGCCCATGATCTGGCGGATGTGATCGAGCGAGTTGCCCTGGCCGTCCGCGCCCACGGCGAGCTGCGCCGGCCACGCGATCTTCTTGTCCGCCACCATGACCGGCGCCCCCGCGGTGGCCTCGAGCCGGTCGAGCGCCTGCTCCACGATGCGCAGCGACTGGTAGCACTCCTCCAGCCGCAGTACCACGCGCGAGTAGCAGTCCGCGTCCGTCGACGTCGGCACGTCGAAGTCGTACGTCTCGTAACCCGAGTACGGGAAGGCCTTGCGCACGTCGTACGGCAGGCCCGTGGAGCGCAGCACCGGCCCGGTGACGCCCAGCGCCATGCAGCCCGCGAGGTTGAGCACCCCGACGTCGGTGAGCCGCGCCTTGAAGATCGGGTTCGCGAGCATGAGGTCGCCGAGCTGGCCGAGGTAGTGGCGGATCTTCGGCAGCGCCGCGCGCACCTGGTCCTCGAAGCTCTCGGGCACGTCCTGCGCGACCCCGCCCGGCCGCACGTACGCGTGGTTCATGCGCAGCCCGGTCACGGCCTCGAACAGCCGCAGGATCTCCTCGCGGGCCGTGAACCCGATGGTCATGACCGTCGTCGCGCCCATCTCGTTGCCGCCCGTGCCCAGGCAGACCAGGTGGGAGGCCACCCGGTTGAGCTCCATCATCAGCACCCGGATGATCGACGCGCGCTCCGGCACGTCGTCGGTGATGCCGAGCAGCTTCTCGGTGGCGAGGCAGTACGCCGTCTCCTGGAAGAGCGGCGCGAGGTAGTCCATCCGGGTGCAGAACGTGGTGCCCTGTGTCCAGGTGCGGAACTCCATGTTCTTCTCGATGCCGGTGTGCAGGTAGCCGATGCCGCACCGGGCCTCGGTGACCGTCTCGCCGTCGATCTCGAGCATGAGGCGCAGCACCCCGTGCGTGGACGGGTGCTGCGGGCCCATGTTGACGACGATGCGCTCCTCGCCCACGGCCTCGCGGGCGATCTCGTCCCAGTCACCGCCGGAGGCCTCGAACCCCGGGATGCCCGGGTCGAACTCGTCGGCGGTCGGCGGCCTGGTGGCCGTGAAGGTCCCCGAGGTCATGAGTACTGCCTCCTCGTGTCCGGCGGCGGCACCGTGGCGCCCTTGTACTCCACGGGGATGCCGCCGAGCGGGTAGTCCTTGCGCTGCGGGTGGCCGGGCCAGTCGTCCGGCATCTCGATCCGCGCCAGGCCGGGGTGGCCGTCGAAGACGATGCCGAAGAAGTCCCAGGTCTCGCGCTCGTGCCAGTCGTTGGTCGGGTACACCGACGTGCTGGAGGGGATGTGCGGGTCCGCGTCCGGCACCGCGACCTCCAGGCGCAGCCGGCGTCCGTGCGTCACGGAGGTGAGGTGGTAGACGGCGTGCAGCTCGCGCCCCGTATCCTGCGGGTAGTGCACGCCCGACACGCCCAGGCTGAGCTCGAAGCGCAGGTCCTGGTCGTCGCGCAGCGCCCGGCAGACGGCCAGCAGGTGCTCGGGCACGACGGAGAGCGTCAGCTCGGCGTGCGCGCTCGGGGGGTCGGTCTGCGGGTCCACGACGACCCGCTCCACCGCGTCGTCGAACGCGACGTCCTCGGTGGCGAGCACCTCCGCCAGCACGTCCACGGCCTCGTCGAACCAGCCGCCGTACGGGCGCGTGGCGGCGCCCGGCAGGGCGACCGGCTGCACGAGCCCGCCGTACCCGGAGGTGTCGCCCGAGCCCTGGACGCCGAACATGCCGCGGCGCACCTGGACGACCTCCGGCCCGCGGCCGCGCCGGCCGGCCTGCTCGCTGCCCGACACCAGCTCGCCGGAGCGGGGGCCGAGGACCTCCTCGGGCTGCGGGACGGGCCGGTCCGCGGAGCCGCCCGGGGTGGTGGAGTCGCTCATCGCAGCAGCCCCTTGAGCTCGAAGGTCGGCGTCGCCTCGAGCGCGGCCGCCTCGGCGGCCGCGGCCGCCTCCTTGCGGTTCACGCCCAGCGGCGCGTCCTGGATCTGCTGGTGCAGCGCGAGGATCGCGTTGATGAGCATCTCGGGCCGCGGCGGGCACCCGGGCAGGTAGATGTCGACCGGCACGATGTGGTCGACGCCCTGCACGATCGCGTAGTTGTTGAACATGCCGCCGCTGGACGCGCACACGCCCATCGACAGCACCCACTTGGGCTCGCTCATCTGGTCGTAGACCTGCCGCACGACCGGCGCCATCTTCTGGCTGACCCGGCCCGCGACGATCATCAGGTCGGCCTGGCGCGGCGACGCCCGGAACACCTCCATGCCGAACCGCGACAGGTCGAACCGCGACGCGCCGGCCGCCATCATCTCGATGGCGCAGCACGCCAGCCCGAACGTCACCGGCCACACGGACGCCTTGCGCAGGTAGCCCGCCAGGTCCTCGATCGTCGTCAGCAGGAAGCCTGACGGAGCCTCTTCCAGGCCCATGACCCCTCCCCTTCAGTGGACGCCGGTGCCGGATCCTCGGCGCCGATGCCGTCCGTAGTGCCGTGTCGTGCTGGGTGGTGCTGGGTGGTGCTGGTGGTGCTGGTGGTGCTCTAGACCCAGGTGAGTCCGCCGCGCCGCCACTCGTAGACGAACGGCACGGTGATGAGGGCGAGGAACGACAGCATCGCGACCAGGCCGAAGCCGGCCAGCGCGGCGAAGTCGACCGCCCACGGGTAGAGGAAGACCACCTCGATGTCGAAGACGATGAACGTCATCGCCACGAGGTAGTACTTGATCGGCAGCCGGCCGCCGCCCACCGCGTGCGGCGTCGGCTCGATGCCGCACTCGTACGCGTCGAGCTTCGCCCGGTTGTAGCGCTTCGGGCCGATGACGGCGCTCGCCGCCACGCCGCCCACGGCGAGGACCAGGGCGACGCCCATGAGCATGAGGACCGGCACGTACGGGTTCGTCATCGCGTCGCCCCCGTCCGCACGGCCGTGCGCTCGTCGACCTCGTGCATCTCGACCACTCCCTTGTGCTCGTGTGCGCTCATGCCGCCGGGACCACCCTGGTGAGCCCCGCGATGACCCGGTCCACCCAGTCACCGCCGCGGGGCTCGTAGCAGTCGGACAGCAGCTTGAGCACGAACCGCATGACCACCGGCCGCGGCAGCCCGTGCCGCACGCACACCCGCATCACCTGCGGGTGCTCGATGAGCCGCACGAACCAGCGGCCCAGCGTGTAGTAGCCCCCCAGGTCGGCCCGCATCCGGTCCGCGTAGGAGGCGAGGGTCCGCTCGCGCCCGTCGTCCGTGGTGCGGGTGCGCGCCTGGGCGATCGCGTCCGCGGCGACCCGGCCCGCCTGCAGGGCGTAGGCGATGCCCTCGCCGTTGAACGGGCTGACCATCCCGGCGGCGTCGCCGACCAGCAGCGCGCCCCGGGTGTAGAGCGGGCTGCGGTTGAAGCCCATCGGCAGCGCCGCGCCCCGGACGGGCCCCACCTGGTTCTCGGGCGTGAAGCCCCACTCCTCGGGGGCGTTCCGCATCCAGGCGCTCATCATCGCGCGGTAGTCGTGGCCGGTCGCGGACTGCCGCGCGGGGGTGGAGCTCACCGCCCCCAGGCCGACGTTGGCGGTGCCGTCGCCGAGCGCGAAGATCCAGCCGTACCCCGGCAGGAGGTTCGAGGCGCCCGGGGCGCCGTCCCAGAGCTCGAGGTGCGACTCCATCCACGCGTCCTCGTGGCGGGAGGTGCCCTCCGTGCGGAAGTACGTGCGCACCGCGGTGCCGAGCGGGCGGTCGTCGCGGCGCGTGATCCCGAGGCCCGTGGCGAAGCGCGAGGAGACGCCGTCGGCCGCCACCACGACGGGGGCGCGGTAGGTCTGCTCGGCGCCGTCGGCACGGCCGCTGCCGTCCAGCGGCTGCACCCGCACGCCGACCACGCGGCCGTCGCGCTCGTCGAGCACCGGCCCCGTCACCTTGGTGCGCTCGAGCAGCTTGGCCCCGCTCGCCTGCGCGTGCTGCGCCAGGCGGTGGTCGAGCGACATCCTCGACCGCGCCATCCCGTACCCGGGGAACGAGTCGAGGTCGGGCCAGGGCAGCTCCCACGACCGGGCGCCCGCCACGACGCGCAGACCCTCGTTGCGGATCCACCCGTCCTCGGCGCGGGTGCCGAGGCCCATGCGGGCCAGCTCGCCGACCGCGCGCGGCGTCAGGCCGTCGCCGCACACCTTGTCGCGCGGGAAGGACGCCTTGTCGAGCAGGAGCACGTCGAGGCCGGCGGCCGCGCACCAGTGAGCCGTGGACGTCCCGGCCGGGCCGGCGCCCACGACGATGACGTCGGCGTCGTCGACGCGACCTGACCGCACGTGCTCACCTCGCTCCCTCGAGCGCCCCGGCGACGGTGCCGGAGTCGATTTGTGAACCCCATCACAACTCTTGCGAGCACTCTAGTCACGTTCGGGCGGCGCTGTGTAGGAAGGTAAACCTTCCTTCGTCCGCGACGGACGCGGACGGCCGCTCCGACGACCGTCCGCGCAGGTCCGGCGGGGTGCGGCACGGCGGTCGCCCGCGGGGTGCGAGCGTCCCCGCTCGTGCCTACGGTCGTGCGCACGATCACGACCACGGAACGCGACCAGCACGACGTTCAGCACGACCACCAGGAGGCTCGACATGAAGGCAGGACCGGCATTCGTCGTCGGCGCGGCACTCGGCTACCTCTTCGGCACCGAGAAGGGCCGCAAGCAGCTCGACAAGGCCAAGGACTGGGCGACCGACACCTGGAACGACCCGCGCGTCCAGTCCAAGGTCTCGGACGTCACGAGCAGCGTGACCGACTTCGCCAAGGAGCAGGGCGGCGCCCTCAAGAACCGCGCCGCCGGCAGCAGCAGCTGACCCGCTCGGGCACCGCGGCGTCCGGCCCTGTCGTCAGGCGGGCCGGACGCCGCGGTGCAGCGCCACGATCCCGCCGGTGAGGTTGCGGTAGGACACCCGGTCCCACCCGGCCGCCAGCAGCCGGCGGCCGAGCGCGGCCTGGTCGGGCCAGCTCCGGATCGACTCGGCGAGGTAGTCGTACGACCCGCGGTCGCGCGTCACCGCCCCGGCCACGACCGGCAGCGCGCGCATCAGGTACTCCAGGTACAGGGTGCGGAACGGCGCCCACGTGGGCGTCGAGAACTCGCAGATCACCACCCGCCCGCCGGGCCTCACGACCCGGAGCATCTCGCGCAGCGCCGCGTCGGTGTCCACGACGTTGCGCAGCCCGAAGCTGATGGTCACGGCGTCGAACGCGGCGTCGGCGAACGGCAGGCGCGTGGCGTCGCCCGCGACGAACGCCAGGTCCGGGCGGCGCTCCTTGCCCACCGCGAGCATGCCGAGGCTGAAGTCGGACGCCACCACCCGCGCGCCGTCGTCGGCGAACGGCTCGCTCGAGGTCCCGGTGCCGGCCGCGAGGTCGAGCACCCGCTCCCCCGGCACCGCCGCGACCGCGTCGACCACCGCGCGACGCCACCGCCGGTCCTGGCCGAGGGAGACGAGGTCGTTGACGAGGTCGTAGCGCCTCGCGATCCCGTCGAACATCGACGCGACCTCGGCAGGCTTCTTCTCCAGGCTGGCGCGGGGCATGGTCGTCATGGTCGCACGGGGCGTTGACGCCCGGCGTGGCGCTCGCCTAGCGTCACGGAGCGAGGACGGCGCGGTGCCGTCGCTCCCTGGATCGGCAGACAGGCCCACTGAGCCGGCGCGACGCGGCGCCGCTCCTCCGGCGCCGCCAGGAGGCACCGATGAGCACCTGGATCAAGAACCCGCTGGCCGCCTTCACCGCCGACGACAGCTCCCCCGACGCACGTGGCGGCGTCGTCGTCTCCGACGGCGTGATCACCGAGCTGGTGGCTGCCGGCGCGAGCCCGGCCACCCCCGTGGACACGACGTTCGACGCGTCCGAGCACGTCGTCACGCCCGGCCTGATCAACACGCACCACCACTTCTACCAGACCCTCACCCGCGCCTGGGGGCCGGTCGCGGACGCCGAGCTCTTTCCCTGGCTCACGACGCTCTACCCGGTGTGGGCCCGCCTCACGCCGCGCGCCCACGAGCTCGCGACGAAGGTCGCGCTGGCCGAGCTGCTGCTGTCCGGCTGCACCACGGCCGCCGACCACCACTACGTGTTCCCGGCGGGGCTCGAGGACGCGATCGACATCCAGGTCGCGGCCGTGCGCGAGCTCGGGGTGCGCGCCACGCTGACGCGGGGCTCGATGTCGCTCGGCGCGGACGACGGCGGCCTGCCGCCGCAGTCCGTGGTGCAGGACCCCGACAGGATCCTCGCCGACTCGGAGCGCGTGATCTCGGCGTACCACGAGCGCGGGGCGGGGGCCCGGGTGCAGATCGCGCTGGCCCCGTGCTCCCCGTTCTCCGTGACGCCGGAGACGATGCGCGACACGGCGGAGCTGGCCGAGCGGCACGACGTGCGCCTGCACACCCACCTGGCCGAGACGATCGACGAGGAGGACTTCCTGCGCGAGCGGTTCGGGATGCGCACGGTGGACTACCTCGAGTCGGTCGGGTGGCTCACCGACCGGGCCTGGCTGGGCCACGGCATCCACTTCGACGACGCCGAGATCGCCCGGCTCGGCGCCGCGGGCACCGGGGTGGCGCACTGCCCGACGTCGAACATGCGGCTCGCGTCGGGCATCGCGCGGGTGCTGGAGCTCGAGGACGCCGGCGCCCCGGTGGGCCTGGGCGTGGACGGCTCGGCGTCGAACGACGCGTCGACGATGATGCCGGAGGCACGCCAGGCGCTGTACCTCCAGCGCCTCAAGTACGGCGCGTCGGTGCCGGTCGCCCGCGCCCTGGGCTGGGCCACCCGCGGCTCGGCCCGCGTGCTGGGGTGGGAGGACATCGGCGTGCTGGCCGTCGGCGCGCAGGCCGACCTCGCGCTCTGGCGGCTCGACGAGCCGCGGTTCTCGGGCTCGCACGACCCGGTCGCCGCGCTCCTGCTGTGCGGGGCGGACCGCGCCGACCGGGTGATGGTCGGCGGCGAGTGGCGCGTCGTCGACGGCGCCGTGGTCGGCCTCGACCTGCCGGCCCTGCTCGCCGAGCACCGGGAGGCGGCGCGACGTCTCGTCGCGGGCTGAGTGAAAAGGCGGCCCAGAAGGCCGCCGAGGGGTTGACACAGGTCACACTTGACGGTCGAATAGCGGAAGGATTCTTCCACTAGTCGGAAGATAGACACTGATAGCGAACAAGGAGGTCCGCTATGTCACGGTCCGCATCGGCCCGCGCGGCGACCAGCCCGGCACGTCCCGAGGACGAGCGCCTGCCCCTCGGCGCCACCTTCGGGTACGGCTTCCAGCACGTCCTGACGATGTACGGGGGCATCATCGCCCCGCCGCTCATCGTGGGCGGCGCCGCCGGTCTCACCCCGGCGGAGATCGGCACGCTCATCGCGGCCTCGCTCTTCATGGGCGGTCTCGCGACGATCCTGCAGACGGTCGGGATCAAGTTCTTCGGCTCCCAGCTGCCGCTGGTGCAGGGTGTGTCGTTCGCCGGCGTCTCGACCATGGTCGCGATCGTCGGGGGCGGCGGCGGGATCCCCGCCATCCTCGGCGCGGTGATCGTCGCCTCGGCGATCGGCTTCCTCATCACGCCGTTCTTCGCCCAGATCATCCGGTTCTTCCCGCCCGTGGTCACCGGCGTCGTCATCACGACGATCGGCCTCACCCTCATGCCGGTGGCGGCCAACTGGGCCATGGGCGGCAACGCCGAGGCGCCGGACTACGACTCCGTCAGCAACATCGGGCTGGCGTTCGGGACGTTCGCCATCGTCATCCTGCTGTCCAAGGTGGGATCCGGCGTCGTCTCGCGGCTGTCGATCCTCATCGCGATCGTGGCCGGCACCCTCCTCGCCCTCGCGCTGGGCATGGCGGACTTCTCCGAGGTCGGCGAGGGCCCGGTCTTCGCGTTCCCGACGCCGTTCGGCTTCGGCGCCCCGACGTTCGAGGTCGCCGCGATCGTCTCGATGCTCATCGTCATCCTCGTGACGCTCACCGAGACGACGGCCGACATCATCGCCGTCGGCGAGATCGTCGACACCAAGGTGGACCGCAAGCGCATCGCCAACGGCCTGCGCGCCGACATGGCCTCGTCGGTCGTCTCGCCGGTCTTCGGCTCGTTCACGCAGTCGGCGTTCGCCCAGAACGTCGGCCTGGTCGCGATCACGGGCGTGAAGTCGCGCTTCGTCGTCTCGGCCGGCGGCGTCATCCTCGTGGTGCTCGGCCTGCTGCCCGTGCTGGGCCGCGTCGTGGCCGCCGTCCCGACCCCCGTGCTCGGCGGCGCGGGCGTCGTCCTGTTCGGCTCTGTGGCGGCGTCGGGCATCCGCACGCTGGCCAAGGTCGACTACAAGAACTCGATGAACCTCGTCATCGTGGCGGCGTCGATCTCGTTCGGCATGATCCCGATCGCGAAGCCGGACTTCTACGACCAGTTCCCCACGTGGTTCGGCACCATCTTCCACTCGGGGATCAGCTCGGCCGCCCTCATGGCGATCCTGCTGAACATCCTGTTCAACCACATCAAGGCGGGCACCCCGGAGAACCCGTCGGTGTTCGTCAAGGGCACCGCGTCCAAGGCGGTCGACGACGACCAGCTCGAGGACCTCGCCGACGACGGGGTCCTCAACCGGTCGAACCGCCCCCGGGCCGCGGCGGACGAGCGGCGCGACGGCGCGGCGACCTCGTGACCTCACCGGACGCGTGAGGCACGTGTGAGCCGCACGACGTGAGCGGGGCGTGGCGGGCCGTCGGGCGTACCCTGGAGCCGATGTCCGCCACGCCCCTGCCGGCGCCGCGCCCCCTGCCGGGCACGACCATCGGCACCAGCCCCGATCCAGCGACCGAGCCCCTCGCGCTCCTGGTCCGCACCACCCGGATCGACGACCTCCCCGGCGGGCTCACCGCCCTCGTCGACCTCCTGCCCGACACCCGACCGCTGAGCTGGGTGCGGCGGGGGGACGGCATCGTCGGCTGGGGCGAGGCGCTGCGCTTCGACACCTTCGGGCCCGGCCGGTTCGCGGACGCCGAGGCGGCCTGGCAGGCCACCCTCCAGCGGGCCGTCGTGCGGGACGACGTGCGCCTGCCGGGCACGGGCCCGGTCGCGTTCGGCACGTTCGCCTTCGACGACGCCGGGCAGCTCGACGACCAGGACGGCGACGACGCCGGCCACTCGCGACCCGACGGGTCCCTCGTCGTGCCGCGCGTCGTCGTCGGGCGGCGCGCGGGCGTCACCTGGATGACCACCATCAGCCCTGGCGCGCACCTCGACGCCGCCCCCGGCACCGCCGCGCTGCGGCGCGAGCCGCGCACCGACGTGGTCGCCCCCGGCCGCGTCCGCTTCGCCGACGGTGCCGTCGCCGCCGGGGACTGGCCCGCCGTCGTGCGCGAGGGCGTGGCGCGCATCCAGGCGGGCGCGCTGGAGAAGGTGGTGCTGGCGCGCGACGTCCTCGCCACCACCGAGCGCCCCCTCGACCCGCGCTGGCTGCTGCGCCGCCTCGCCGACCGCTACGAAGCCTGCTGGACCTTCTCCGTGTCCGGGATGGTGGGCGCCACCCCCGAGCTCCTGGTCCGCAGCGAGAAGGGGCTCGTCACCTCCCGCGTGCTGGCCGGCACCATCCGCCGCGAGGCCGGGATGTCCGACGACGACGCGCTGCTGCACGCCGCGCAGCTCGCCCGCTCCTCGAAGGACCTGGAGGAGCACGAGTACGCCGTGCGCTCCGTGGCGGCCGCCCTGCAACCGTTCTGCTCCTCGATGAACGTGCCCGACGCCCCGTTCGTGCTGCACCTGCCGAACGTCATGCACCTCGCGTCCGACGTCACCGGGGTCCTCGACCGCGGCACCGCCGGCGCGGCGACCCGGCCCCCGTCGTCGCTCACCCTGGCGGCCGCCCTCCACCCGTCCGCCGCCGTCTGCGGCACGCCGACCAACGACGCCCGCGAGCTCATCCGCGAGATCGAGGGCATGGACCGGTCCCGCTACGCCGGGCCCGTGGGGTGGGTCGGCGCCGACGGCGACGGCGAGTGGGGCATCGCGCTGCGGTCCGCCGAGCTCTCCGCCGCCGACCCGCGCCACGTGCGGCTCTTCGCCGGGTGCGGCATCGTCGCCGCCTCCGACCCGCAGGCCGAGCTCGCCGAGTCCGAGGCGAAGCTGGAGCCGATGCGCTGGGCGCTAGGCGCCGACTGAGTCCGCGAGACAGCTCGCCGAGGTAGTACGACCCGCGCCGAGGTAGTACGAAGGGCGCCGAGGTAGTACGCACCCTAGGGCGGCGCACACACCACCCTGGACTTCGTACTACCTCGGCGCCCTTCGTACTACCTCGGCGCGGTCGTGCTCTGCCTCGCGGGAGGGACCGGCGGTCAGTCCTCCCAGACCTGCTCGCGGAACTCCGACCACACCTGCTTGTCGGAGGTGGCGCCCATGAGACCGATCCGGGCGTCCGTGAGGCCGAGGAGCATCTCGACGGGCGAGGCGCCCGCCGCGATCTTCTCCCCCAGTTCCGCCCAGTCCTCGCCGTCGGGCAGGTTCGCGTGGATGGACGAGATGTACATCTGCGCGTCGCCCTCCATCGACACGTAGCCGGCGTTCGTGACCGTGCCGCCCAGCGTGCCGTTGTTCTCGGCGTAGGTCTTGAGCCAAAAGCCCGGCACCTTCACGGAGTCCACGGAGATCCGCAGCGCGTCGCGACGCGGGCCGTCGTTGGTGACCGGCACGTTCACGACGTCGATCCCGTTGAGGCCGGTGAGCGGCAGCTGCAGGTCGCGGGTCTCGAGATCGCCGTCGCGCGAGAAGACGTGCGCGTCCTCGCGCTTGCCGCAGTCGCCGGGGAGCGAGACGTTGATGTCGTACTCGCCGCCGAAGGTGATCCGCGCGCACGGGCCGAGCTCGAGCGCGAACTCCTTCTCGACCTCCTCCTGCGCCTCCTCCTCGGCAGGCGTGTCCGCGTCCTCGTCCTTCTCGTCCGCGTCCTCGGCGTCCTTGCCGGCGCCGTCCTTGCCGTCCGTGCCGGCGCCGTCGGCGTCGTCGCCGCCCGGGCCCTCGCCGTCGTCACCCGCCGCGGACGTGCCTCCGTCCGCCGCCCCGTCCCCGGACTCGTCGTCGCCGCTGCTCGTGTCGCCGTCCTGCGCGCCGCCGTCCTCGTCCGTGCCGGCATCCTCGGACCCGGTCGGGCTCGGCGTCGGCTCCGCGTCCTCGTCGCTCCCGCAGATCCACTCGAGCCAGCCCAGCGGGTCCCAGCAGCTCGAGGCGGCGCGCACCTGCGACGTGGGGGCGGCGGCGGCCTCGACCGCCGTCGTCCCCGTGCCGCCGAGCGCGAGCACCGCCACGGCGGCGATCACGGCGGCGTGCCGCGGGCCGCGGGCCGGCTCGTCGTCGAAGGGCAGGATCTCGGCGAGGCCGACCTCCTCGCCCTCGACGCGCGGGTCGGCGGGGGTGCCGGCCGCGGGCTCGGACGCCGGGGGCTCCTCCACGCTCTCCGCGTGCTCGTCGGCCGCCTCGTCCGCGGCGGGCCGTGGCATCCACGACACGGCCAGGATGCCGCCGACCACGCCCAGGACCATGCCGACCCCGAAGCCGCCCAGGTTGACCCCGAGCAGCGAGTACACGGAGATCGCCAGCGTGATGACGCCGTAGAACACCCGGAACTGCGGCTGGGTCATCACCAGCGCGCCGAGGAGCACCAGCGCCACCGGCAGCAGCGTGGACTGCATGCCCTCGATGCCGAGCTGGATCTCGAGGTTGTCCAGCTCCAGCCGGCCGGAGAACCACAACACCACGCCGGACAGGATCGCCAGCGTGCCGCCCCAGAAGGGCCTCTCCCGCCGCCAGGCGGCGAACCGCCGGCGGCGGGTGACGGGCGCCCCGGAGGCCGGCCCCGGGGACGACTCGGGGGTCTCCTCGGGGCCGGTCGGGATGTTCTCGTCGCTCACGCGTGCTCTCCCTGGTCGCCCGGGCCGATCAGAAGCACTCGGTGCCGTCGGAGATCTTCAGGTGCAGGTCGGTCAGCTTGAAGACCGCGGCCGACGTGCTCGACGAGACCTGCTTGAGGTCGTCGATGCTGATCGCGTCGGAGTCCATCGCGAAGTCGCCCTTGCTGCCGTGCTCCTTGGTGTTCACGGTCGAGGCGTCGACGCCGATCCGGATCTGGTTGAACTGCGCGGTGCCGCGCAGGTCGCTCATGCCGATCTGCAGGTCGGTCGCCTTCACGGGGTTCTTCGGGTTCGTGCCCGCCGAGATGAGCAGCCCGAGCGGCATGCCGGGGACCTTCACCGACTGGCAGAGGTTGTGCAGCGTCGCGTCCTTGATGTTCGCGATGGCGACCGGGTGCGACTTGCCGTCGGCGTCCTTCGCCTCCCCCGCGTACTGCGAGAAGCCGGTGCCCTCGAGCGAGTCGGCCGCGATCTTGAACTGCTGGCCCGAGATCGCCATCGACACCGGCACGGCCCCCTGGGCGACACCACCCATGAGGACGCCAATCACCGCGACGGTCGGGACCGCGGCGAGCATGGCACGCCCTCGGCGCGTGCGCGTCAGTGCGCTGAGCTTCATTTCCCCTCCAACAGACGACATGGCGACCCCTGTGTCGCCGACGAGTGGCGACGGTACGCGCCCTACTGAGGCGACGTCAATAGAACTGGTTGCCCGCGGCGCTTCACCCGCGGAGCGGCCGCGTCACCTCGGGGGACGGCCATATGCTCAGGGCATGGCAGCCGCGCGACGTACCCGGATGAGTCCCGACGAACGCCGCCAGCAGCTCGTCGCGCTCGGCGTGGCCGCCCTCGCCGACCGGCCCCTGGAGGCCGTCACCGTCGAGGACCTCGCCTCCCAGGCGGGCGTCTCCCCCGGGCTCGTGCACTACTACTTCGGCAACCGGCAGGGCCTGCACTCCGCCATCGTCCGCACCGCGCGCGACGCGATGCTGCACGCCACCGAGCCACGGCCGGAGCTGCCGCCCCGCGAGCGCCTGCGCGACACCCTCGACCGGTTCGTCGAGTTCGTGCACGACCACGACGCGACCTTCTACTCCCTGGTGCGCGGCGCCGCCTCGGGGGACGAGCACGTGCGGGCGACCATCCAGCACGCCCGCGACGTGCTCGCGGGGCACCTGCGCGACGCCTTCCAGGAGATCGGCGTGGACTCCAGCCCTCTGCTGGACGTCGCCCTGCACTCCTGGATCTCGTTCGCCGAGCAGGCGCTGGTCGAGGCCGCCACCGACCCCGACATCTCCCCCACCGAGCTCGCCGACTTCCTCGAGCGCAGCGCCCTCGGCGTCCTCGCCGCGCTGCACCCCAGCACCGTCTGAGCCCGGCGGGCACGGCGAAGCCCCGCGGGACGCGACGGGGAGGGGGAGCGTCGCGACCCGCGGGGCCGGCTGTGCGTCAGCGGCCGCCGCCGCCCTGGAGCAGGTCCTCGAGCCAGCCGGGCAGGTTGCCCGGCGAGCTCGAGTCGGAGCCGCCGTCCTGACCGTCCTGACCGTTCTGGCCGTCCTGACCGTTCCGGTCCTCCGGGCCACCCTGACCGTTCGGGGCCTCCTGGCCACCCTGGCCGCCCTGGTCCGACGACTCGTCCCGGACCGCGAGCGTGACGTCCACCGACTGCGCCTTGCCGTCGCGGACGTACCCCAGCGCGACCTTCTGGTCGGCGGCCTTCTCCCGGACGTACGCCGTGAGCGACTCGGCGCCGTTCACGGGGTCGTCGTCGATCGAGACGATGACGTCCCCGTTCTGCAGCCCCGCGTCGGCGGCCGGCGACCCCGGGGACACCTCGACCACCTGGGCGCCCCGGCGCGTCACGCCGTCGGCGGTGGCCGTCGCGTCCCGCATGGTCACGCCGAGGAAGGCGTGCTCCGCCGTGCCGTCCTGGATCAGCTGGTCGGCGATGTCGGTGGCGAGGTTCACCGGGATGGCGAACCCGAGGCCGATCGACCCGGACTGCTCGCCGCTCATGCCGTTCGACATGGTGGCGATCGACGACGTGATGCCGATGACCTGGCCCTGCGCGTTGAACAGGGGCCCGCCCGAGTTGCCCGGGTTGATCGCCGCGTCGATCTGGATCGCGTTGGTGACGACCTGCGTGCTGCCGTCCTCCCCCGACGCCGAGACCGGGCGGTCCAGCGCCGACACGATGCCGGTCGTGGCGGTGTTCGCCAGGCCGAGCGGGTTGCCGACGGCCAGCACCGCGTCGCCCACCGTGACGTCGTCCGACGAGCCGAACGACGCGGGCTTGAGATCGTCCGGCGCGTCCTTCAGCTTGACGACGGCCAGGTCGGTGGTGGGGTCGGTGCCCACGATGGTCGCGTCGTACAGGCGGCCGTCGGACAGCGTCACCTGGACGGTGTCGTCCTGCGCGCCGGCCACGACGTGGTTGTTGGTGACGATGTGGCCCTCGTCGTCGAAGATCACGCCCGACCCCTCGGCGCCGCCCTGCTGGCTCCGCACCTGGATGGCGACGACGGACGGGGCGACGGCCGTCGTGACGGCCTCCCAGTTCGGGTTGTTCGACGTGGAGTTCTTCACCGGCGCCTCGTCGGCGGCCCGCTGGTCCGTGCCGACACTCGCCAGCGACGCCGGGTCGCCGGCGTCGAACGCGCCGGTCGCCGCCGCGGTCCCCAGGCTCGCGAGGACGGCCGCGATGACGGCGGCGCTCGCCACCGGCACCCAGACGGACCGCTCGCGCCGCGTGGTCGCGCCACCCTGGTGCCCCTGCTGCGAGGACACCTGCCCCAGCGCGTACGGGTCGCCCGGGCCGGGGCGGTACGGCTGCGCCTGCTGCGGGTGCTGCGGGTGCTGCGCCTGCCCGTACGGGTGCGGGGACGCCGCGTACGGCGACCCGGGGGCCGCCTGCCCGTAGCGCGGCTGCTGCGGCGCCGGCGGCTGCGGGACGGGCTGCTGCGGTGCGCCGTGGGTGGGAAGCTGCTGGGTCGGCTGCACGGTGAGGTGCTGGGTGTCGTGCGTGGCCGGCTGCGCGGCGTCCTCGCTCCGGTCCGGCTCGTCGGCGCCCGACGGCTGCGGTGCGCCCGGGGTGTCGGTGCTCATGGTGCCCTCCTCGATGTGTACCCCTAGGAGACCACCCCACCCTGGTGTGGCGCTTGGCCCCACCTGTGAACTTCCTGCGAATCGTGTCGCCGCAGGTCAGAGCACCTCGCGCACGGCCGCGGCGACCTGCGCCGCCAGCTCGCGCGTCTCCGCGAGCCGGTCGGCGCGCGGCACGCGGACCTCGATGACCTGGACGCCCCGCGTGGGCGCCCGCAGCGCGTGCCGCAGCGAGCCGACGTCGAGGACCAGCTGGTGGTCGACGCCGTAGCCGGCGCACAGGTTCGCGAGGGTCGCGCCGTGCGGGGTGCCGAAGACCCGCTCGAACGTGGCGGCGCCCGCGGCGGACGACACGGCGAGCTCGCCGTGCTCCAGGGTGGCGAAGATCGACCCACCGTCGTCGTTCACGACGACGATCTCGAGGTCGACCGCCGGTTCGGACGGCCCGCGCAGCAGCCCGCCGGCGTCGTGCAGGAAGGTGAGGTCGCCGACCAGCGCGCGGGTGCGGCGGCCCTGCCGGGCGGCGGCGTGCGCGGCGCCGGTCGCGGTGGACACGGTGCCGTCGATGCCGGCGAGCCCGCGGTTGGCGAGCACGTCCGGCAGGTCGCCGGCCTGCGGGTGGTCGAGCCCGAGCACGAGGTCGAGGTCGCGCACGGGGTTGGACGAGCCCACCACGAGCAGGTCGTCCGGGCCGAGCACGGACGCGACGGCGCGCGCCACCGCGAGCGCCGCGTGCGGCGCCGTGAGGAGGCCTGCCGCGACGGCCTCGTCGCTCGTCGCCGCGGCCACGACGCCGGCCGCGGCGCGGCTCGCGGCCTGCCAGCGGGCGAGGAAGTCGCCGTCGGCCCCGGCGCGGGCGCCGGCGGACCCGGTCGGCGACGACCACCGGTCGGCGAGGGCGGGGACGACGGCCGCGGCGTTGCGCGCGGCGTCGGGCCAGGGGCCGCCGCCGGGGGCGACGACCGTCACGGCGACGTCCGTCCGCCCCAGCAGCCGCTGCACCGGCCGCGACAGCGTCGGGCGGCCGAGGACGACGACGTGCTCGACGTCGCGGGCCAGCTCGTCGACGCCCAGCACCGAGCGGTAGGCGGCCACCGCGTTCGGCCCGCCGCACGACCCCGAGGACGGCTCGGCGAGCAGCGGCCAGCCCTGCGCCTCGGCGACGGCGCGCGCGACCGGCCCGGCGCCGTCGCCCGCGACGACCAGGGTGCGCGCGGGGTCGCCGGGCAGCGCGGGGTCGCTGCCGGGACCGGGGGCGGGCGGGACGACGATCGTGCGGCCGGGCCCCCCGGTCGGGGCCGCCTCCCCGGGCGCTGGCGACTCGGCGAGCCCGGCCAGCGGGGCGGGCGGGTGCAGCGGGTCGCGGAAACCGAGGTTGACGTGCACCGGGCCGGGGTACCCGTCGCGCAGCCCTTGCGCCGCGGCGAGCGCCCGGCCGAGCGTGCCGAGCAGGTCGCGCACCTCGCCGTCGCGCCCGTCGGGCGCGGGCACGTCGACCGCGTACCGCACGCCCGTGCCGAAGATCCCCACCTGGTCGGTGGTCTGGGACGCGCCGGTGCCGCGCAGCTCGTGCGGCCGGTCGGCGGCGAGGACCACGAGGGGCACGCGGGCGTGGTGCGCCTCGAGGACGGCGGGGTGGAGGTTGGCCACCGCGGTGCCGGAGGTCGTGACGACCGCGACGGGGCGCGGCACCTCGACGGGCTCGCCGCCCGCGTGCACGAGGTCCGGCCCGGCGCCGCGGGAGAGGCCGAGCGCGAGGAAGCCGGCGGTCCGCTCGTCGACCCGCACGTGCAGGGTGACGCGGCCCGCGTCGGCGGCCTCGGCCAGCGCGTAGGCCAGGGGCGCGGAGCGGGAGCCCGGCGCCAGCACGACGTCGCGGACCCCCTGCCGCACGAGGTCGGCGACGACCGCGCGCGCGGCGGTCACCGAGGGTGGCACCGAGGGGGGTACCGGCGAGGTCACGCGGCCTCCTCGAGCAGGGCGGACAGGCGGGCGTACCGGGCCAGCCACCGGTCGCGGGTCGCCGCGTCGGGCTCGACCGCGGCGAGGGCGGCGGCGTCCGGCGCGGGACGGCGCACGGGCAGGCTCCCGTCGACGGGCAGCAGGCGGTCGGCGACGACGTCGTGGGCCAGCAGCTGGGACGTCGCGAGGCCGCACGCGTACGGCAGCCGCGGCAGGGCGGCGGCGAGCGCGACCCCGGCGGCGAGCCCGACCGACGACTCCAGGGCGGACGACACGACCACCGGCAGCCCGACCTGCTCCGCGAGGTCGAGGCACGCGCGCACTCCCCCGAGCGGCTGCACCTTGAGGACGACGACGTCCGCGGCGTCCTCGCGCACCACCCGCAGCGGGTCGGTGGCGCGGCGGATCGACTCGTCCGCGGCGACCGGCACGGGCGAGCGCAGCCCGCGGCGCACGGCGGCCAGGTCGGGCACGGTGGCGCACGGCTGCTCGACGTACTCCAGCCCGCCGGCGGCCGCGTCGAGCACGGGCACGCGCGCGAGCGCCTCGGCGACCGACCAGCCGCCGTTCGCGTCCACGCGGATCGCGCCGGCGCCCGGGCCGTGCAGCTCGTCGAGGGCGGCACGCACGGCGGCGACCCGGGCCTCCTCGGCGGCGAGCGGCTCCAGCTCCCCCGGCCGCCCGCCGGCGGACGGGCCCCGCTGCGCGACCTTGACCTTGGCGGTGCGGCAGCCGCCGGACGCGAGCACGATCTCGCGCGCCCGCTCCGGGCCGACGGCGGGCACGGTGACGTTGACCGGCACGCGGTCGCGCACCGGGGTCGGGAAGCCGACGTCGGCGGCCTCGCGCGCGGCGCGCAGCCACGTCGCGGACTCGGCGTCGTCGTAGTCCCAGAACGGGGACAGCTCCCCCCAGCCGGCGTCGCCGTGCAGCAGCAGGCCGTCGCGCGCGTCGAGGCCGCGGAACCGGGTGGTCAGCGGGGTGCGGTACACGACTTCACGCGGCAGGGGCACCCGCTCAGGTTACTGGCCGGCCGCCTGGCGGGGGCGCCGGGCGCACGCGAACGTGCCCCGGGGGCTCCGCCCCCGGCGGCGACGTCAGTCGGTGAACTCCGTCAGCTCCGGCACGTAGGTCAACGGGCTCGGAGCGGGCCGGCCACCGATGCGCTGGGCGTCGCGGCGCACCGTCTCGGCGTCGTACACGAAGATCTCGTGCGCGACGTCCTCCGGGTCCACCACGACGTCGTCCGGTTCCCGCACGTCCATGTCTCCAGGGTGCGCCCGGCAACCCCCCGGCCCGGGGCGACGCGCCGGGCGTGCCGCGCCCCACCGGTCGACGCCGACGGACGCTGACGGACGCCGACGGACGCTGACGGACGCCGACGGACGCCGACGGACGCCGAAGAACTAGGGTGAGCGACGTGAGCAGCGCACCCCTCCCGGCCCCCGTGTCCCAGACGTTCGACCCGCGGCGGTGGCGCGAGGTCTCCGGCTTCTCCGACCTCACCGACCTCACGTACCACCGCGGCGTGGAGCGCGCCGCCGACGGCGCCGTCGTGCGCGACCTGCCCGTCGTCCGCGTGGCGTTCGACCGTCCCGAGGTGCGCAACGCCTTCCGCCCGCACACCGTGGACGAGCTCTACCGCGTGCTCGACCACGCCCGCATGACCTCCGACGTCGGCACGGTGCTGCTCACCGGCAACGGCCCGTCGCCGAAGGACGGCGGCTGGGCCTTCTGCTCCGGCGGCGACCAGCGCATCCGCGGCCGCTCCGGCTACCAGTACACGACGGCCGAGGACGGGGGCGGCGACGTGCACACGGCCGACGCGGTCGACCCCGCGCGCGCCGGGCGCCTGCACATCCTCGAGGTGCAGCGCCTCATCCGCACCATGCCCAAGGTGGTCGTCGCGGTCGTCGACGGGTGGGCCGCGGGCGGCGGGCACTCGCTGCACGTCGTGGCGGACCTGTCGATCGCCTGCCGTCAGCACGGCCGGTTCAAGCAGACCGACGCCGACGTCGGCTCGTTCGACGGCGGCTACGGGTCCGCCTACCTCGCCCGCCAGGTGGGGCAGAAGCGCGCGCGGGAGATCTTCTTCCTCGCCCGCGAGTACTCCGCGGACGACGCCGAGCGCTGGGGCGGCGTCAACGAGGTGGCCGAGCACGACGACCTCGAGGAGCTCGCGATCGAGTACGCGCGCACCATCGCCGGCAAGTCCCCGCAGGCGATCCGCATGCTGAAGTTCGCCTTCAACCTCGCCGACGACGGCCTCATGGGGCAGCAGGTCTTCGCCGGGGAGGCCACCCGCCTCGCGTACCTCACCGACGAGGCCGTCGAGGGCCGCGACGCCTTCCTCGAGAAGCGCGACCCCGACTGGTCGCGGTTCCCGTACGCGTTCTGAGCCCGGGCAGGGCGCGCGGCGGGTAGCCTCCGGGCATGCCGCCGAGGTTCCGTCGCACCGAGACGATGGCCAACTTCGAGCTCGTGCCGGACGACGAGCGCGAGGACCCGCCCTCCCCCGTGCCCGCCGAGCAGGACGGGGCGCGGCGGCGGGGGCCGGCAGGCCTGCGCGACCGTGTCCTCGCCCGGTGGCGCGTCCTGAGCCGGCGGGGCCGCGCGGCCGTGGCGGCGGGTGCCGCCGTCGTCCTGGTCGTCGCCGCCGTCGCGGCCGTCGCCCCCGGCCTCCTCGACGCCCGGGCCGAGCGGCTGCGCGCCGCCGCCGTCCAGGAGGTGCCGGGCGGTGTCGCCGACCTGTCGGAGCCGCTGTCCGAGGTGTGGTCGCTCACGACCGACGGCGCCGGCCTGGCGGTGCTGCGCGGCGGCCTCGTGCTCGCGACCGAGAGCACGGCCGTGGCCGCGGTGGACGCCGGCACCGGCCGGGAGGCGTGGCGGCACGAGATCGGCACCTTCCCGACGTGCAGCCCGACGCGGGGCTACCAGGGCGTCCCCGAACCGCCCGCCGACGTCGTGGTCTGCCTCAGCGGCCCCTCGAAGGACCGCACCGTGACGGTGCTCGACGCCGCGGGCGCGGTCGTCGGGGAGCGGTCGTTCGGCGCCGCGCGGAGCGGCGCGTACGACGACGCGGCACCGGACGGCGCCCCCGTGGTGGTGCCCGCCGCGGACGGCGCGCTCGCGGTGGTCGAGGACGTCACCGACGCCACCGCCCCCTGGCCGGCGGACGACGCGCCGGACGAGGACACCCTGCGCGAGCTGCGCGCCGACGGCTGGCGCGACCCGCGGCTGCGCCTGGAGGACGCGCTCACCGGCGAGGTCCGGGGCGTGGCCACCGTGCGCCTGCGGCCCGAGGACCTCGGGGCGTGCGGGCTCGTGCAGGACGAGGGCTCCCCCGCCGAGCTGATGACGGAGCCCGTGGTCGTCGCCTCCTCCTCGATGACCGTGCTCTCCGTCTGCGGCGCGGTCGTCCTCCTCACACCTGACGGCACCGAGGTCGACCGGGACGTCGACGGCGCCTGGCCCCAGCTGCTCCCCGGCGGCGGCCTCGTCCTGATCGGCGAGGAGAGCACCGTGCTCGACGCCGCCGGCTCGGTGGTCGCCACGGTGCCGGGCTACGTCGTGCCCCCGGTCGTCGACTCCGACCCCGGCTCCTTCTTCCTCACGTTGGCGGACCTCGAGGACACCGGGCAAGGCCTCCGGCTCGTGGCCGTCGGTCAGGACGGCGCCGAACGGTGGGCGAACCCGATCGACGACCTGCGCGGCGTGCTCGCCCGGGTGGCGGGCGTCGTCGTGGTGGAGGCCGAGTCGGGCCTGGCCGGTCTCGACGCGGCCACCGGCGCCGAGGTCTGGGCCAGGGAGGACGTGCTCCGGCGCGCGGACGGAGGCCCGGGCGAATGGGTCGCCGGCGTCGTCACCGACGGCACCCGGCTGCTGCTCGGCGTGAGCGGCGAGAACCCGGGCCACCGGTTGGTCGCCCTCGACTTAAGGGACGGCACGACCGCCTGGGCGCGGGAGCAGGGCGGGTACCTCGAGTCGCTGTCGTCGGCCGGCGGGCACGTGGTGGCCGCCGTCGACCGCGCCACCCACGGCCTCGGCTGACCACCGGACGGGCCTCGGCGGGCGATACCCTCCGGACATGCCGTCGAGGTCCCGCCGCCCCGAGCCGATGGCCTCGTTCGAGCTCGTGCCGCAGGACGGCGAACCCGAGTCCGGCGGCGCGCCCGCGTCCGACACCGGCACGCCCGGCGCGACCGCGCCCGCCCCCACACTCCGCGACCGCGCCGTCGCCCGATGGCGGCGGCTGTCGCCCCGCGGGCGGGTCGCGGTGGCCGCCGGAGCCGCCGCCGTCCTGCTGGCCGCGACGAGCGTCGCCGTCGGGCCGTCGCTGCTCGCCACACGGGCCGACCGGCTGCGGGCGGAGGCGGTCAGCGGGCTGGCGGGCACCGTCGCCGACCTGTCGGACCCCCTGCAGGAGACCTGGGAGGTCCGCAACGGCGCCGGGATCCAGGCGGTCTTCCCCGGCGGGGTGGTGGTCACCACGGACGGGGCGGACGCGCGGGCCGTCGACGTCGCCACGGGCGACGACGTCTGGCGACGGTTCGTCGGGACCGACCCCGAGTGCGGGCCCCGTCCCGACGCGGTCGAGCTCGCGCGGCCCGTCGCCGTCGTCGTGTGCCTCGGCGGCGACCCCGACGCGCGCACGGTCACGGTCCTCGACGCGTCGGGCACGGTCGTCGGCGAGCGCGTCGTCGGGCCGGCGGTCACCGACCCGCACGCCCCCGGGGTCGACGGCACCGCCCCGATCGTGGCGCCCGCCGCGGGCGGGGCGCTCGCCGTCGTCGACCGGACGGGCGAGACCGAGACCGTCTGGACGACCGAGGACGACCTCGACGAGACCCTGCACACCCTGCACGAGCGCCGGTGGGCCGACCCGACCCTGCGCCTCGAGGACGCCGCGACCGGTGAGCTGCGCGCCGAGGTGCCCGCTCGCCTGGGGCTCGGCGGCCTCGAAGGCTGCGACCGGACGACGTGGACGGACGAGGACGGCGTGACCCGGGTCGGGCTCTCGGCAGGCAGCTCCGTCGAGGCCACGCCGTCGTTCTCGGTCCTGTCGACGTGCGGCGCGCGCGTCGGGGTCACGACCGACGGGTCGCCGCTCGACCTGGCGCCCTCCGGCGCCTGGCTCGTGCCCGCCGCCGACGGCGGGTACCAGGACCAGGGCGAGGAGAGCCGCATCCTCGCGGCCGACGGCTCGCTGGCCACGACCGTCCCGGGCTGGGCGCTGCGACCCGACGTGGACACCGACCCGGGCGGCCCGGTCCTCGCGCTCACCTCGGCCGACGAGAGCTCCGAGGCCCTGAGCGTCACCGCGTTCGGCGCCGACGGCCACGAGGAGTGGGCCGTCCCGGTGGCCGGTCGACCCACCGTGGCGGCGCGCGTCGCCGGCACCGTCGTGCTGCAGGACGGCGACCGGGTCGCCGGACTCGACGCCGCCACCGGCGCGGAGCTCTGGGCCCGCGACGGCGTGCTCGACGCCCCGGACGACGGCCGCGGCGAGTGGGTGGCCGGCGCCCTGACGGACGGCACGCGCGTGCTGCTCGGCGTCGCCGGGAGTCGCCGGCCGCAGCCACCGGCTGCTCGCCCTCGACGCCCGCGACGGCACCACCGTGTGGGAACGACCGGGAGACGGGCACCTCAACCTTCTGGGGGCGGTCGACGGGCATCCGGTGCTCTTGCGGAGCACCCTGCACGGCCTGGGCTGACGCAGGGCGTCGGCGTCAGGAGGCCTTCCAGCTCCCGCCGCTCCTCGGGACGAGCTCGATCCACGTGGCGCCGGGGTCGAGCTCGACGGGCTCGCCGCCACGGGTCAGCTCGACCGGGGAGCCCTGGTCCTTCTTCGACCACCGCACCGGCACCGTCCTGCCCGCCGACGCCAGCAGGCCCTTGCCCTTGCCGACCAGCTCGGCCTTCGGCACCGGCGCCCCGGCGGGGTCCTTGTACTTCGTGTCCACGACGTCGACCGACAGCACGAGCACGTTCGTCGCGCCGTGCCGCTCGCCCGACGAGGAGACCGACTCGCTCGTGCCCTCGCTCCGCAGCCACCGCTTCTCCTTGCCGGACCAGTCCCACACGCTGCGCTGCGCCGGGCTGAGGGTCACGTCGAGGGTGCCGGCCTTCGTCCCGTCGGCGGCCGCCGTGCCCCCGCCGGCCTTCGCCGCGTAGCGGAACTGGGCGGGCGGCGGGGAGGTGCGCTCGCCGTCGGCCTGGTCGAGGAAGGCGGCCGGGTCCCCCACCACGTTGTGCGGCGCCGAGCGCTCGGGGTCGCGGGAGAACCCCGCGTCGCCGCGGTCCATGACCACGGACTGGGTCCCCGACTTCTCCACCGCGTCGATGAACGGCGGCTGGCCTCCCGAGTACGCGAGGAGGCCCCCGAGCGGCGCGACGGCGTCCGGGTCCATGGGGCGCACCGAGCGCACCGGCTCCACCGCCTTCGGCACCTGCGAGTGGTACACGGCGACGAACCGGGTGATGCCGCCCTCGACGACCTGCTCCCAGACCAGGTCGGCGGCCTCGAGCCCCGTCTGCGGCCGCGCCTCGGGCGCGTTCTCGATCTTCACCGCGAGCGCCGGGCGGGCGGCCACGTCGTCCGAGCGCACCCCGGTGAGCGGCCACGCGGACGGCACGGTGGGCGACGGCGGGGCCCCCTTGTCGGCGGTGCTGCCGGGGGTGACCGTCGGCGACGGCGACCCGCCGGACGAGCACGCCGCCACGGCCAGGACGGCGGCGACCGCCAGCACGGCGGCGCGCCGGGAGCGGGTCGGGCGGGGCGATGCGGTCATGCGGGTCCTCCCGGTGGCGGGGCCGTGCGCGGGCGCGCACCCTCACGGTAAGCCGGGGAGGTCCCGATCCGGCGTCAACGCACCCGCCATGACCCGCTGCCGCGCGGCACCAGCTCGACCCACAGGTTGCCCGGGTCGAGGGCGACGGGGTCGCCGCCGCGGGTGGTGAGCACCAGCTTCTTGCCCGTCTTCTTCTTGGACCACGTGACGCTGAGCGCCTTGCCGCGGGTGAGCAGCACACCCTTGCCCCGGCCCACCATCTGCGTCTCGGGCACGGGGGCGCCGCTCGGGTCGCGGTACTTCGTGTTCTTCATCGACACGGACAGCAGCAGCACGTTCCGGGCCCGCAGCTGGCTCCCGGAGGAGATCGACGGGCGCGAGCCGTCGTAGCGGGCGTACGTCTTCGTCTTCGCCTTGAACCGCCACACCGTGCGCTGCGCCGGGGAGAGCCGGACGTCGGCCACGCGGCCCCGGCGGTCGTTCGTCGCGGCGGTGCCCTTCCCCACCTTCGAGGCGTAGCGGAACTGCGCCGGCGGCGGGGTCGCGCGGCTCCTGGTCGCCTGCTTCGCGAACGACCGCACCGACCCGTACACGTTGTGCGGGGCCGCGCGGTCGCCGCTGCGCCGGAAGCCGGGGTCGCCGCCGTCCATGGTCACCGACTGCACCTTGGCCCGGCCCACCGCCCGGATGAACGGCGGCTGGCCGCCGGAGTAGGCGAGGACGCCGCGCATCGGCGCGACGATGGCCGGGTCCATGGGGCGCACCGAGCGCACCGGCCCCACGGTGCCGGGCAGCTTCGAGTGGTACACGGCCACGTACCGGGAGATGCCGCCCTCGACCACCTGCTCCCACACGATGTCCGCCTGCTGCAGCCCGGACTGCGGGCGCGCCTGCACGGAGTTCTCGATCTTCACCGCGACGGCGGGACGTGCCGGGACCTTCTTCGTGCCGGTGGGCCTGCCGTTGAGGGGCCACACGACGGGCTTCGGCTTGGGCTTCGGCTTGGGCTTCGGCTTCGGCTTCACCGGGTCGGGCGGCGCGGCCTTCGGCACCGCGACGTCCGGGGCCGCGGTCACGGTGGGCGGCGCGGCGGGCTCGCCGGCACCGCACGCGGACGTGGCGAGCAGGGCGAGCGCGACGAGCGCGCCGACGGCGCCCGCGCGGGCGCCGTGGGTACGGCCTCCGGGCTTCGTGGGCATCCTCGACGTCCTCCTCGACGTGCGTGCGGCGCGCGGCCCGGGGGCTCCCGGGCCGGGACCGTGCCACCCTACGGCAGCCGCGGCGCGTCCCCGGCCGTAGCCCGCCCTACCCTGGTGCGGTGCCCGGTCCCAGCCTTCCCGCGCCCGTCGGGGCGCTCCGTGACGCGGTGCGCTCCGCGCTCGACGGCGGTCCCGCCGTCGTGCCGCTGCCCCGCACGTCGGGGGCCCCGGTGCCGGCGGGCACCGCGCTGGTGGTGCGCACCTCCGGCTCGACGGGGACGCCGCGCGAGGTCGCGCTGACGGCCGCGGCCCTGCGAGCGTCGGCGGAGGCCACGCACGCCCGCCTCGGCGGGCCGGGGCGATGGGTCCTCACCCTGCCGCCCACGCACGTGGCCGGCCTGCAGGTGGTGGTGCGGTCGGTGCTCGCGGGGACGCCCCTGACCGCGGCGGACCCGGAGGCGCGCTTCACCCCCGACGGCCTGGCCGACCTCCTGGAGCCTGCCCTCGACGCCGCCGGCGACGACCCGGTGTACGTGTCGCTGGTGCCCACCCAGGTGCACCGCGTGCTCGGGGCCGCCCGGGACGGCGCGACCCGCGGGGCCTCGGCCCTCGCCCGCTGCGCGGCGGTGCTGCTGGGCGGCGCGGCGTCCCCGCCCCCGCTGCTCGCCCGGGCCGCCGAGGCCGGGGTGAGCGTCGTGACCACCTACGGCATGTCCGAGACCGCCGGCGGCTGCGTCTACGACGGCACCCCCCTGCGCGACGTCCGGGTCCGCGTGCGCCCCGACCTGTCAGGACCTCCGCCGGGCATCCCGCGCGCTCGTCCTGACAGGTCCGGGGAGGCGGGGGTGGTGGAGCTGGGCGGGCCGACGCTCGCGACCGGGTACGTGGGCGACCCGGCCGCCACGGCCGCCGCGTTCCGCACGGACGACGACGGCACCCGCTGGTTCCGCACCTCCGACCTCGGGCGGCTGCGCCCGGACGGCACGCTGGAGGTGCTGGGCCGGGCGGACGACGTCGTCGTGACCGGCGGGGTGAACGTCGCCCCCGCGCCCGTCGAGGCGCTGCTCGGCGAGCTGCTCGGCGGCGAGGCCTGCGTCGTCGGCGTGCCGGACCCCGAGTGGGGGCAGGCCCTCGTCGCCGTGGTCACCGCTCCCACGGCCACGACGACCGGCCCCGCTCCCGGGCCCGCGCTGGTGCCCGTCGACGACGCCGCGCTGGCGCGGGTACGGTCCGCGGCGGCGACTAGGCTGGGTGCGCCGTCCGCGCCCCGCCGCGTGTACCGCGCGGCCGCGCTCCCGCTGCGCGGCCCCGGCAAGGTGGACCGCAGCGGCGTCGTCGCCCTCGTCCGCGAGCACGAGGCGCACGCCTGACCCAGCTCGCGCACGCGGCGACCACCCGGCGCCGCACACGGACGGACGGAGAACGATGGCCACCACGAGCGAGTGGATCGCCGGAGCACGACCCCGGACGCTGCCGGCCGCGGCCGCCCCCGTGCTGATCGGGTCGGGCGCCGCGGCCGACGTCGGGGCGTTCGCCTGGCTGCCCGCCGTCCTCGCCCTCGGGGTCGCGCTCGCGCTGCAGATCGGGGTCAACTACGCCAACGACTACTCCGACGGCGTCCGCGGCACCGACGTCGACCGGGTGGGGCCGCTGCGCCTCACGGCGTCCGCCGCCGCCCCGCCCCGGCAGGTCAAGGGCGCCGCGTTCGCGTCGTTCGGCGTCGCCGGCGTGCTCGGCCTCGCGCTGTGCGCCGTCAGCGGGCACTGGTGGCTGCTGGCGGTGGGCGTGCTGTGCGTGCTGGCCGCCTGGTACTACACCGGTGGCACGCACCCGTACGGGTACGCGGGGCTGGGCGAGGTCGGCGTCTTCGTGTTCTTCGGGCTGGTGGCCACCCTCGGCACCACGTACACGCAGGCCGACACCCTCACCTGGCCGTCCGTGCTCGGCGCGATCGGCGTCGGCCTGATCGCGTGCGGGCTGCTCATGGTGAACAACGTGCGCGACATCCCCACCGACGTCGTCGCGGGCAAGCGCACGCTCGCCGTCCGGCTGGGCGACCACCGGGCCCGCCGCGCCTACGCCGCCTGCATCCTGCTGCCGGTGGTGCTGGGCATGGTGTGCGCGGCGTGGTCGCCGTGGGCGCTGCTCGTGGCGGTGCTGCTGCTGCCCGCCGGGCTGCTCGTCGCGCCCGTGATCGCCGGGGCACGCGGGCCGCTGCTGGTCAAGGTGCTCGCCGGCACCGGGATGTTCGAGCTCGCCTACGGTGTGCTGCTGGCGCTCGGCCTGGCGCTGTGACGCCGGAGCGCCGTCAGCCGGCGGGGTTCTCCCGGTCCACGACGGAGTCCTCGTAGTCGGTGTCGGCGTCGCGGGCGGCGGAGCCGTCCTTGCGCCGCTGCTCCCGCTCCGCCAGCCAGCGGGCGGCGGCCTCGCGCGGCCGGGCCAGCGCGAGGTAGGAGACGGCGAACGCCACGACGGCGGCGACCAGGACCAGGAGCCAGCTGCGCAGGCCGAGCAGGTAGCCGGCGCCGAGGGCGGCCACGAACAGCAGGATCCGCCAGACGGTGTACATGACGAGGGGCACGGTCCCAGCGTAGGCGCGATTCATGAGCACACGGCCGCCGAACTAGGCTGGAGGCATGTTCGCGCGTGTGATCCTCCCCCTCCTCGTGGTGGGCCTCGCCCTGTACGCCCTGCTGGACCTGTTCGGCTCCGAGGAGGACGAGCGCGGCGGGCTGCCCCGCTGGTTGTGGGCGGTGATCATCGTGCTGCTGCCCATCTTCGGCGCCGTCGCGTGGATCATCGTCAAGCAGTCGGCGCGCCGGGCGTCCGGCGGCCGCGGCCACTCGTCCCGCCCCGGGCGTCCCGGCCCGTCCGGCGGCCCGCGCCGCCCTTCCGGGCCCGTGGCCCCCGACGACGACCCGGAGTTCCTGTGGCGTCTGGAGCAGGAGAAGCGCCGCCGCGAGCGCGAGCGCGGCGGCAACGGGGACACCCCGCCGAGATAGAGCGGGTTTTCGGCGAGATAGAGCAGGGACGGACCGTCATCTGGTGACGGTCCGTCCCTGCTCTATCTCGCCGAAAACCCGCTCTATCTCGGCGTCGGTCAGGCGCCGCCGGTGGCGTCGGTCTCGAGGCCGGAGTACGAGTGCTTGCCGTTGAAGATGAGGTTCACGCCGGTGAAGTTGAACAGCACGCACAGGTACCCGACGATCACGAACCAGGCGGCACGGCGACCGTCCCAGCCGCGGGTGGTGCGGGCGTGCAGGTACGCCGCGTACACGACCCAGATGACGAAGCTCCAGACCTCCTTGGGGTCCCAGCCCCAGTAGCGGCCCCAGGCGTGCTCCGCCCAGATGGCGCCGCCGATGATCGTGAAGGTCCACAGCACGAAGCCGACGGCGTTGAGCCGGAAGGACAGGCCCTCCAGCGACGTCGGGGTGGGCACGCGGTCGAGCCAGCGGAAGCCGGGCCGCAGCAGGTAGGGCGCGCCGCCGTCGCGGCTGTCCCGCAGCAGCTGCAGCACCGAGGCGACGAAGGCGACGGTGAAGATGCCGGTGGCGCAGATCGCGACGCCCACGTGGAGCACCAGCCAGTAGTTCTGCAGCGCCGGCTGGACGCCGGTCGCCGCCACGTAGAAGACGTTGAGCCCGAGCGCGACGAACAGCACCGTCAGGCCGGTGACGAACGCCCCGAGGTACCGCACGTCCTTGCGCAGGCTCATGCCGAGGAACACGGCCAGGGCCATGAACGACCCCACCAGCGTGAACTCGTACATGTTGGCCCACGGCGTCCGGCCCGCGGCGATCCCGCGCAGCACGATCCCCACCAGCAGCAGGGCGGTGCCCAGCCACGTGGTCGACATGGCGATGCCGGCGGCGCGACGGCGCGGGGCGGCCGCGTCAACGCCGGCCTCCCCCGCGGGCCTGGTGCTCGCGGGCGCCGGCGTCTGGCCGGACGCGGCGCCGACGGCGGCCGGCGTGCGCGTCTCGGCGCGGGCGTCGACCCGCTCCTCGGTGCGGCGGCCCAGGTCGATCGCGAACGCGACGAGCGCGATGGTGAGCGCCGTGGCGGCACCCCAGACGAGCAGCACGCTCAGCTCGGCGATCTGCATGGTCAGTCCTCCGTGGCGGTTCTCTGGTGGTCGGCGGGGTCGTCGTCCGAGGTGTCGACGGCGCCGGGGTCGGCGGGTGTGACGTCGTCGAGGCCCGGCACCGCGGCCAGGGCCTTGTCGACCTCGCGCTGCAGGCCGGCGTCGTCACCGCGGGCGAGCCCGGCGAGCTCGACGTGCGTGACGGCCCGGCCGTCCTCGTCCGCGGTCTCCCATGATCGCACCCAGACGCGTCGGCGCGGCGTGAACAGCGAGACGGCGAGGCCGGCGAGGGCCAGCAGGGAGAACGTCAGCACCCAGGCGAGCGAGGGGTCGTAGCGCAGGTCGAGCGCGACGTAGCGCGGCACGTCCTCGTCGAGGGTGACGGAGCCGAGGCCGTCCGGCAGCTCGACCGTCTCCCCCGGCCGCACGAGCAGCTTCGTGGTCTGCCCGTCCTCGTCCACCGACGGCGTGAGGGAGGCGGTGTCGAGGCGGTACACGTTCTGCGGCACGCCGTCGTCGAGCCCCAGGTCGCCGCGGTACACCTCGAGCACCAGCAGCGGGTTCTGCGGCTGCGGGAAGACGGAGCGCGCGGAGCCGTCCTCCTCCACGACGGCGGTCGGCAGGAAGTAGCCGACCAGGCCGACCTGCTCCTGGCCCTCCGAGACGTCGGGCACCTTCACGACGCCGCGCGAGGTGTACATCGTGTCCTCGGGCAGGAACGGGACGCGGCCGGAGAACGCCAGCTCGCCCGCGCCGTCCTCCACCGTGATCTCGGGCGCGAAGCCGTTGCCCTGCAGGTAGATCTTGGCGCCGTCGACGGTCAGCGGGGAGTTCACCTTGATCTGGTCCGCCTGCTGCCCGCCGTCCGGCTCGGTCACGGTCACGTGCGCGGTGAAGTCGCGGGCCTGCGCGAACGCGACGGTGTCGGAGGCGAACTCGGAGTCGAACGCGTCGAGCGTCATGGAGAACGGGGACAGCGACGACGGCTGGAACCACGCGCCCTTGTCGAAGGTGTCGTAGTCCACGACGGCGTTGGCGAAGCCGCGCCCCTCCGTCACGATCGCCTGGCCCCGGTAGTGCAGCAGCTGCCCGAGGGCGACGGAGACGAGCAGGCCGAGCAACGCGAGGTGGAAGACGAGGTTGCCGGTCTCGCGCAGGTAGCCGCGCTCGGCGGCCACGGTGCGGGTGGCGGGGCGGCCGAGGCGGGGCTCCTCCGCGCCGACGTCGACGCGGAACGTCGGCAGGCGGCGCAGCGGGCCGCGCAGGTGCCCGGCCACCGCCTCGACGACCTCGTCGGGCGACGCCGTCGTGCGGGCCTGCGCCGTGGCGGGGAAGCGGCCGAAGCGCACGGGCGTCCGCGGCGGGCGGTTCCGCAGGGCGCGCGCGTGCGCGACCGTGCGCGGCACGATGCAGCCCACGAGCGAGACGAACAGCAGGATGTAGATCGCCGAGAACCAGACCGAGCTGTAGACCTCGAAGAAGCCGAACCGGTCCAGCCACTCCCCCAGCGTCGGGTGGTCGCCCAGGTACTCGAGCACCGCGGCGGCGTCCTGGCTGCGCTGCGGGAGCACCGAGCCCGGCACCGCCGCGACGGCGAGCAGCATGAGCAGCATGAGCGCCACGCGCATGCTCGTGAGCTGGCGCCACGTCCAGCGCAGCGTCCCGCGCCAGCCGAGCGTCGGGAGGTTCGCGCCGCCGGGCGGCTTCCCCGGGCCGGCCTCGGGCGCGGCGGGGGCGTCGTCGGCACGGCCCTCGACGAAGGCGTCGTTGATGCCCTCGGGACGGTAGGTCGCCTTCTCGCTCATCACACCACCGTCGCGAATCCGCTGATCCAGCCCTGCAGCTGGCTGGTCCAGGTGGTCCAGAGGCCGGTGACGAGCGCCAGGCCGACCAGCACCAGCAGGGCGCCGCCGGCGCGCTGGACGGTCAGGCGGTGGCGGCGCAGGAAGCCGAGCATGCGCTGCGACGACTGCAGCCCGAGGGCCACGAGCAGGAACGGCACCCCCAGCCCGACGCAGTACGCGACGCCGAGCACCAGGCCGCGGCCGGCCGACGCCTGGTCGAGCGCCAGCGTCTGCACGGCCGCGAGCGTCGGGCCGATGCACGGGGTCCAGCCGAGGCCGAACACGACCCCCAGCAACGGTGCGCCCCACAGGCCCGCGCGGGGGCTCAGGTGCAGACGCCGCTCGCGCTGGAGGAACGGGACGGCGCCGAGGAACGCGAGGCCCATGAGGATCACGACGACGCCGAGGACCCGCATGATCGTCGACTCCCACTGCACCAGGTAGGAGCCGACGGCCCCTGCGGCGGCCATGAACGCCACGAACACCGCGGTGAAGCCGAGCACGAACAGGGCGACGCCCGCGACGACGCGCCGGCGGCCCGGGTCCTGCGGGATCCCCGGGCGCCCCTTCGTGCCCGTCCCCGCCGTCGCCGCCGCCATGCCGCTCACGTACCCGACGTAGCCGGGCACCAGCGGCAGCACGCACGGTGACGCGAACGACACGAGGCCGGCGATCAGCGCCACCGGCAGCGCCAGCAGCATCGACCCGCTCCACACCGTGGTGGCGAAGGCGTCACCCATCAGGCGTCCTTCGCCCCGTCGGCGTCCGCGCCGCCGGACTCGGCCAGCACCTCGTCGACGATGGCGTCGAGCGTGGACCCCTCGGCCTGACCGATGACGCGGGCCGCGACGCGCCCCTCGGCGTCGAGCACGACGGTCGACGGCACGGCCTGCAGCGGCACGACCCCGGACAGCCGCGCCACGACCTGCCCGCTGCGGTCCTCGATGGACGGGTACGGCACGTCGAAGGTGCGCTGGAAGGAGGTGGCCGCACCGGCCTCGTCCTCGGTGTTGATGCCGAGCACCCGCACGCCGTCGTCCGCGCGCTCGTCCGCCAGGGCCACGAGGTCGGGGGCCTCGGCGCGGCACGGCGCGCAGCCCGCGTACCAGGTGTTGACCACGACGACGTCACCGAGCCAGTCGGCGGAGCTCACCGCGTCGCCCTCGAAGGACGTGCCCTCGACGGTCACGGGGTCCTCGCGGTCGGCGGGGTCCCACTGCTTCACGGAGCCGTCGCCGGAGACGAAGCCCTGCCCGACGACGTCCCCCGCGCCCGAGTCCTGGGCGCCGCAGGCACCGAGCAGGCCGAGGGCGAGGACGGCGCCGACGGCCGCGGAGGCGCGGCGGAGCGCGCGGGGGCGGGCGGTGCGCATCACGCCCCCGGCACCGGGTCGGCGTCGGCGAGCAGGTCCGCCGCGGGCTCGGTGTAGTGCAGCCCGAGGAACCGCTCGCCGTCGAAGCGCAGGGACGTCATCGACGCCAGGGCGCACTGCCGACGGCGCGGGTCGTGCGCCAGGGGGGCGTTCTCGAACGAGCGGCGGGTGACCCACACGGGCAGCTGGTGGCTGACGAGCACCACCTCGTGCCCCTCGTAGGCGCGGCGGGCGTCGTCCACGGCGGCCCGCATCCGGGCCACCTGGTCCGCGTAGGGCTCGCCCCACGAGGGGCGGAGCGGGTTCCACAGGAGGCACCAGTAACGGGGGTTCGCGAGCTGACCCGGGTTCTTCCCGATCGTCGTGCCCTCGAAGCGGTTGCCCGCCTCGATGAGCCGGTGGTCCGTGGCGAGGGTCAGGTCGAAGGCCTCGGCCGTCGGGGTCGCGGTCTCCTGCGCGCGCTGCAGCGGGGAGGCGACGACGGCGACGACGTCGCGGCCCGCGGCGGACAGGTGATCCGCCACGCGGCGCGCCATCGCCTGACCGCGGTCGGACAAGCGGTAGCCGGGGATGCGCCCGTAGAGGACCCCGTCCGGGTTGTGGACCTCGCCGTGCCGCACGAGATGGACGGTGGTGGTGGCCATGGGTCCCAGTGTCCCAGAACTCCGGGGTGTCCAGGTCCCGTCCAGCATGGCGTGACGGCGCTCACGCCAGGTCGGGGTGCAGCCCCTTCGCGGTCGCCGCGACCTTCTCCATCGCGCGCCCCAGCGTCGCGAACTCCTCCTCGGTGAGCACGTCGACCAGCAGCCGCCGGACGGCGGTGACGTGGCCGGGCGCGGCGTCCACCAGCGCGTCGTACCCGGCGTCGGTCATGACGCAGTTCACTCCGCGCCGGTCGCCGGGCACCGGCGTGCGGACCACCAGGCCGCGCCGCTCCATCCGGTCGACCGTGTGCGTCAGCCGGCTGCGCGACAGGGCGAGGAACTCCGCGAGCGCCGACATCCGCAGCGTGCGGCCGGGTGCCTCGGAGAGCTGGACGAGCAGGTGGTACTCGCCGAGCGTGACGGGGAGCCGCTCGTCGTCGTGGGCGTCACCGAGCGCCTCGAAGAACCGCGACGTCCCCTCCAGGAACCGCCGCCACGCCCACTGCTGCTCCTCGTCGAGCCACCGCACGTCCGTGCGGCCCTCGTCGTCGCGCTCTCGCGTCCTCGTCGCACCCACGGGAATAGGTTACGAGAGCGCGGCGTTCCCTCCCCCGTGACGATAGTTGACTCATCAACTATCTTGACGACAGTCCGCAGCACCCAACCCGAGGGAGACACCATGACCGCGCTGCCCGCAGGCCTGACGGCCGGTACCTACGCCATCGACCCCGCCCACTCGACCGCCTCGTTCTCGGTGCGCCACGCCGGTATCGCCAAGGTGCGCGGCACGATCGCGATCTCGGACGGTTCGATCACCGTGGGCGACGACCTCGAGTCGTCGGCCGTCACCGCCGAGCTGGACGCCGCGTCGGTCAACACCGGCGACGAGAACCGCGACGGCCACCTCAAGAGCGCTGACTTCTGGCACGCCGAGGAGAAGCCGGTCTGGACCTTCGTCTCCAAGGGCATCTCCACCGACGGTGAGGACTACACGATCACCGGTGACCTGACGATCAACGGCGTCACCAACACGATCGAGCTGCCCACCGAGTTCACCGGCACCGCCACCGACCCGTTCGGCAACGCGCGCGCCGGCTTCGAGACCGAGCTCGAGATCTCCCGCAAGGACTACGGCCTGACCTGGAACGCCACGCTGGAGACCGGCGGCGTCCTCGTCGGCGACAAGGTCAAGATCGCGCTCGACGTCTCGGCCATCAAGCAGGACTGACCCTCTCGCCGAGGTAGTACGGGAATCGCCGAGGTAGTACCTCCTGCGGCGAGGCGCACGGCCTCGCGTGGGTGGGTACTACCTCGGCGATTCCTGTACTACCTCGGCGATTCGTCCACTACCTCGGCGTGCCGTTCGTCGCCGCGCGGGCGGCGGCGTGGAACGCGAGGATCTGCAGCTCGCCGGCCACGTCCACCGAGCGCACGACGACGTCGTCGGGCAGCTGCAGCGCGACCGGCGCGAACGACAGGATCTCTCGCACCCCGCAGCTGACGACCCGCTCGGCGACGGCCTGCGCGGCCGGCCCCGGCGTCGCGAGCAGCACCATCGACACCCCGGTGCGCGCGAGCACCTCCTCCAGCGCGTCCACGTGCTCGATGGTGAGGCCCGCCGCGGTTCGGCCCACCACCTGCGGGTCCGCGTCCAGCAGCGCCACCACCTGGAAGCCACGGGCCGCGTACCCCGAGTAGTTCGCCAGGGCGTGCCCCAGGTTGCCGATGCCGACGATCGCGAGGCGGTGCTCGGACCCGAGTCCCAGCGCCGTCGCGATGTACTGGGCCAGCGACTGCACGTCGTAGCCCACGCCGCGGGTGCCGAACGACCCCAGGTACGACAGGTCCTTGCGCAGCTGCGCCGACCCCACGCCCGAGCGTTCCGCCAGCTCGGACGACGACGTCGTCGTCACACCGGCCTCCGCCAGGTCGCGCAGGGCGCGCAGGTAGTACGGCAGCCGCGCCACGGTCGCGGCCGGCACCGTCGCCTCACCGAGCTCGATCACTCCGTCGTCCTCCCCGGGCTACCGCGCCAGCCGCCGCGCGAGCCGCGCGCCGTCGACCCGCCAGAAGCCCTGCTGCACGCCGTCCACCTCGACGACGGGCACGTAGTCCCCGTATCTCGCCACCAGGTCACCGCCGGGACCGTCGACGTCGATGTCGACCTCCCGCCACGCCTGCCCCGCTGCCCCGCACACCTCGGCGACCACCGCCCGTGCGTCCTCGCACAGGTGGCAGCCCTCGCGCGTGTACAGCAGCACCCGGGGTTCACCTGCGGATCCCTGCGGCATGCTCACCTGCCAAGCGTAGCCGCGCCGATACAGTGGACCGCATGCCGTCGCCCGTCGAGTCGTCCCCGCCGGCGCGCGCCGCAGCCTTCTTCGACGTCGACAACACGATCATCCGGGGCGCGAGCGCGTTCCACCTGGCCCGCGCGCTGTACCAGCGCCGGTTCTTCGGCACGCGTGATCTGCTGCGGTTCGCCCTCATCCAGGCGAAGTACCTGCTGTTCGGGGAGTCCCGCTCCCAGATCGAGACCGTGCGCAGCCGCGCCCTGTCGCTCATCGCCGGGCGGTCCGTGGCCGAGATCACCGCCGTGGGCGAGGACGTGTACGACACCGTGCTCGAGCTGCGCATCTTCCCCGGCACCAAGCGCCTCCTCGACGAGCACCTGGCGGCGGGCCACCAGGTGTGGCTCGTCACGGCCACCCCGGTCGAGATCGGGTCGCTCATCGCGCGCCGCCTCGGCGCCACCGGCTGCCTCGGCACCATCGGCGAGCACTCGGGGGGCTTCTACACGGGCCGCCTCGTGGGCGACCTCATGCACGGCGAGGCGAAGGCCGCCGCGGTGCGCGAGCTGGCCGAGCGGGAGGGCATCGACCTGTCCGCGTCCTTCGCGTACGGCGACTCGCTCAACGACCTGCCGATGATGCGCACCGTGGGGCACCCGTTCCCGATCAACCCGGACGCGCGCCTGCGCCGGCACGCCAAGGAGGTCGGCTGGCCCGTCCGCGAGTTCCGCGGGCGGGGGCGGCGCGTGGCCGGCCGCGGGATGAAGACGGCGTCGTGGGCCGGGGCCGCCTGGGTCGCCGGGCTGGTGCTGCGCAGCATCCGGCGCCGCATCCAGGGGCGCTGACGCCCACCGACGACGACGGGCCCGGCACCTCCGTGGAGGGGCCGGGCCCGTGCTGTCCGCCTCAGGCGGACGACGTCACTTCTTGTTGCGACGCTGGTGGCGCGTCTTGCGCAGCAGCTTGCGGTGCTTCTTCTTCGCCATGCGCTTGCGGCGCTTCTTGATGACGGAGCCCATGAGGTCCTCACAATGCTTGTCGGTCGGTGGAACACGGTTGGTCCCACGAGCCTGTGTCCAGGTGCAGCCGACCAACGCGAAAAAGTCCGTCCCCCAGGGTACCCGATGCCCGGCGCCCGGCCGACCGGCGCAGCGACCCGCCGCCGTGACGCGTCAGTCGCGGTAGGGGTCGAGGCCCCAGGTGGGGAACACGTGCCTGCGGGTGGCGAGCACCGCGCGGTCGACGTCGTCGGCCGGGTCGTAGCCGTCGGCCCAGGACCGCCAGCCGACGTCGCCGCCGGCCAGCCGTTCCGCCGGGTCGAGGCCGGAGAGCTCCTCCACCTCGCGCCGCCACGACTCGGGCAGCTCCAGGAACGCGGGCAGGGGCACGTGCGCGGCCTCCGCCACCAGGCTCGCCCACACCAGCGGCACCACGTCGACCACCGCGTACCCGCCCCCGCCCAGGGCGACCCAGCGCCCGTCCGCGAGCTCGTGCGCGAGGTCGTGCAGCCAGCGCGCCGCCGTGCGCTGGGCCGCCACGCCCACATCGAGGTCGGTGAGCGGGTCGTTGCCGTGCGCGTCGCAGCCGTGCTGGGTCACGATCACCTGGGGCCGGAACTCGCGCACCACCGACGGCACGACGGCGTCCACCGCGCGCAGCCAGTGGGCCCCGTCGGTCCGGGGCGGCAGCGCCACGTTCACGGCCGTCCCCGCGGCGGCGGTGCCGCCCGTGTCGCCGGCGTTGCCGCTGCCCGGGAACAGGGTGTGGCCGTCCTGGTGCACGGAGACGGTCAGCACCCGCGGCTCGTCCCAGAAGATCGACTCGACGCCGTCGCCGTGGTGGGCGTCCAGGTCGACGTACGCGACCCGCTCCGCACCGAGGTCGAGCAGGCGCTGCACGGCCGCGGCGGCGTCGTTGTAGATGCAGAACCCTGACGCCGCGTTCCGTCGGGCGTGGTGCATGCCGCCCGCGATGTTCAGGCCGTGCACGACCCGCCCCGACCACACGGCCTCGGCCGCGTCGACGGACGCCGCGACCAGCCGGGCAGCGGCCTCGTGCATCGACGGGAAGAGGGGGTCGTCCTCGGTGCCGAGCCCGCGGGCCGGGTCGGGCTCGCCCGACGCGGCGGCCCGCCGCACCGCGGCCACGTACGCGGCGTCGTGCACGGTCTCGACGAGCGCGTCGGGCGCGGGCGCGACGTCGGCCACCTCGAGCGTGGGCTCGTCGAGCAGGCCGAGCTCGGTCACCAGCCGCATCGTGAGGTCGAGGCGGGCGGGCGCCATCGGGTGCCCGTGGCCGAAGTCGTACCGCAGGAGCTCGGGGCTCCACAGCAGGCGGGCGACGCGCATCCCGTCACCGTAGCCGACGGCGTGGCAGGCTGTGCCCAGCGACTGAGGGGCGGAAGGGGGCAGCGTGCCGGGGACGTGGAGCGGTCGCGGGCTCTCGCTGCGCGGGTGGGCCAACCGCGCCGCGCGCGAGTATCCCGCGCGGCTCGCGATGACGGTCTTCGCGGCCGTCATCTCCGTGGTCTGGCTGCTGCTCCTGACGCCGTGGGCGACCGCCTCGGGCCGCGGCGCCTCGGTGGTCGACGCGCTCTTCACCGCCACGTCGGCCGTGTGCGTGACGGGCCTCGTGGTGCAGGACACCGCGACCTACTGGTCGGAGTTCGGCCACGTCGTCATCCTCGTGGGCATCAAGGTGGGCGGCCTGGGCGTGATGACGCTCGCGTCGCTGCTGGGCCTCGCGGTCTCGCGCCGGCTCGGGCTGACGCAGAAGCTGCTCACCGCCTCCGAGACCAAGACGGAGCGGCTCGGCGAGGTGGGCGCGCTGCTGCGCACGATCATCGTCACCGCCACGAGCATCGAGCTCTGCCTCTCCCTGCTGCTGTTCCCCCGCTTCCTCGCCCTCGGGGACCACGCCGGCACCGCCGCCTGGCACGCGCTCTTCTACGGGATCTCGTCGTTCAACAACGCCGGGTTCGTGCCGACGGAGCACGGCCTGCTGCCGTTCGCGTCCGACTGGTTCGTGCTGGTGCCGATCGCGCTGGGGGTGTTCATCGGGTCCCTCGGCTTCCCGGTCATCCTCAACGTGCTGACGAACCGGCGCCGCCACCAGCACTGGATCCGGGCGCTGTCCCTGCACACCAAGCTGACCGTCACGACGTCGGTCGCGCTGCTCGTCGTCGGCGCCGTCCTCATCGGGGCGATGGAGTGGAACAACCCGCTGACCTTCGGCGAGCAGAGCCCCGGCACGAAGGTGCTGTCGTCGGTGTTCGCGTCGGTGATGCCGCGCTCGGCGGGCTTCAGCTCCGTGCCGGTCCACGACATGACGCCGGAGACGTGGCTGCTCACCGACGCCCTGATGTTCGTCGGCGGCGGCTCGGCGTCGACCGCCGGCGGCATCAAGGTCACGACGTTCGCCGTCATGCTGCTCGCGATCCTCGCCGAGGCGCGCGGCGACACCGACACCGAGGTGTTCGGCCGCCGCATCCCCCGCGACACGCTGCGGCTGTCCATCGCGGTGGTCTTCATGGGCGCCACCGCGGTGCTCGTGTCGTGCCTCGCGCTGCTGCGCCTCACCGACCTGCAGCTGTCCGAGGCGCTGTTCGAGGTGATCTCCGCCTACGCGACCGCGGGCCTGTCCACCGGCGTGACGGCGACCCTGCCGACCGCCGCCAAGTACCTGCTGTGCGCGCTGATGTTCGTGGGGCGCGTCGGCGTCATCTCGCTGCTGGGCGCCCTGGCCCTGCGCGACCGGCGCCGCATCGTACGCTTCCCCGAGGAACGCCCGATCATCGGCTGACCCGACCCGGAATGAGGACCACCGTGCCCGAGAAGAAGGCCCCCGCACGCGACGCCGGCGTGCTCGTGATCGGCCTGGGCCGCTTCGGCTCCTCGCTCGCGAACACCCTGGACCGGCTGGGCCAGGACGTGCTCGCCGTCGAGCGGGACGAGAAGCTCGTGGCGCAGTGGTCCGGCCGCCTGCCCCTGGTGGAGGCGGACGCCTCCGAGGCGGAGGCCCTGGTGCAGCTCGGCGCGAAGGACTTCGGGGTCGCCGTCGTCGGCGTCGGCACCGAGCTCGAGGCGTCGGTGCTCATCACCGCGAACCTCGTGGACCTCGGCACGCCGCAGATCTGGGCCAAGGCGATCTCGGCGGAGCACGGCCGCATCCTCACGCGCATCGGCGCCCACCACGTGGTCTACCCGGAGGCGGACGCCGGCTCCCGGGTCGCGCACCTCGTGAGCGGCAAGATGCTCGACTACATCGAGGTCGAGGACGGCTTCACCATCGTCAAGATGCGCCCGCCCAAGGAGATGCAGGGCTTCACGCTCGCCCAGTCGGACATCCGCAAGCGGTACGGCGTCACCGTCATCGGCGTGAAGTCGCCCGGGGTGGAGTTCCAGTACGCGACGCCCGAGACGCGCGTCAGCGCCAACGACCTGCTGGTCTGCTCGGGCCACGCCGACCTGCTCGAGCGGTTCTCCGCACGCCCCTGACGGGACCGGGTCAGGGAGTGCGTCGCCGCAGGGTCGCGACGCCCAGCACGACCGCCCCGACGATGAACAGGGCGATGGCGCCGACCGCGCCCCGCACGTCGGGCCACCCGCCGCCGACGGCGAGCGTCTGCATCGCCTCGACGGCGTACGTGAGCGGGAAGACGCGCGAGAGCCACTCGAGCACCTCGGGCATCTGGTCGCGGGGCATGAGGAGCCCGCACGTGATGAGCTGCGGGAAGATCACCGCGGGCATCATCTGCACGGCCTGGAACTCGCTGCGCGCGAGCGCGGAGGCGGCCAGGCCGAGGCAGCAGCCGAGGACGGCGTCCAGCATCGCGACGGCGAGCACCAGCCACAGCGGCCCGAGCACGTCCATCCCCACGGCGAGCGCGAAGCCGACCACGACCAGCGACTGCAGCAGCGCGAGCCCGGCGAACGCCAGGGCGTAGCCGGCCACGAAGTCGCCCTTGCGCAGCGGCGTCGTCATGAGCCGCTCGAGCGTGCCGGACTGCCGCTCGCGCAGGGTCGCGACGCTGGTGACCAGGAACATCACGATCAGCGGGAACAGCCCCACGAGCATCGGGCCGAACTGGTCGAGCACGGGGGTGCCGTCGAACATCCAGGCGATGAGGCCGAGCAGCAGGCACGGCAGCACGAGGATCAGCGCGACGGTGCGGTGGTCGAACCGCAGCTGGGCCAGGACGCGGCCGGCGGTCGTGGCGGTGAGCGTCATCGGGAACCCTCCCCGGTCGTCGCGGCCTGCTGGTCGATGAGCGCGAGGAAGGCGCGTTCGGCGTCGGGCGCGCCGGTGGTGGTCAGGAGCTCGTCCGGCGTGGTGTCGGCGACGAGCCCGCCGTCGCGCAGCAGCAGGAGGCGGTCGCACCGGGTGGCCTCGTCCATGACGTGGCTGGAGACCAGCAGCGTGCGTCCCTCGCCGGCGAGGCGGCGGAACATCGCCCACAGGTCCCGGCGCAGCACGGGGTCGAGGCCGACCGTCGGCTCGTCGAGCACGAGGAGCTCGGGGTCGCCGACCAGCGCTGCGGCGAGCGAGACGCGCGAGAGCTCCCCGCCGGACAGCGTCCCGACGCGCTGCCGCTCGTGCCCGCCCAGGTCGACGGCGGCGACGGCACGCCGCACCGCCGCCTCCGTCCCGGCCCGCGGCAGCCCGGCGAGCCGGGCGAAGTAGCGCAGGTTCTGCGCCACGGTGAGGTCGGTGTAGACGGACGCGGCCTGGGTCACGTAGCCCACGCGGCGGCGCAGCCCCGGCGTCCCGGCGGGCTCGCCGAGCACCGTCACCTCGCCCGTCACCCGGGCCTGCACGCCGACGACGGCGCGCAGCAGCGTCGTCTTGCCCGACCCGGAGGGCCCGAGGAGGCCCACCACCTGGCCGGCGGGCACCGTCACGTCGAGGCCGTCGATGATCGTCCGGCCCCCGCGCTCCACCCGGAGCGCCCGGACCCGCACCGCGGCGCCGTTATTCCCCATGTGGTGAATTCTGCTCCCGCCGCCGCGGGCGCGCAATCCCCCTGGCCGACGTTGTGGGCGCGATTTCGGGGACTATGCGGTCGCGCATAGTCCCCGAAATCGCGCCCACAACCTCAGGCGTCGGGGAGGTCTCCGGTGAGGTAGCGCTGCACCGTGGGGCCGACGAGCGCCGCGACGCGGTCGGGCGGGAGGGACGCCAGCGGGTCGATCGGCACCAGGAAGCGCGTGAGGAGCACCCCCGCCATCTGCGACGCGACCAGCGCCGACCGCAGTCCGGCGTCCGCGACGTCGAGACGGCGCACGATCGGGCCGAGCAGCTCCGCACCCAGGAACTGCGGCAGCAGTGCGCGCAGAGCCGGGTCGGACATCACCGCCGGGACCACGAGCCGCACCGTCTCCCCGCCGTCGGTGTCCCACACCTCGACGACGGCACGCACCAGCCGCTCCCCCATGCTTCCGACCGGGCCCACGGCCGCGGCGCGCACGACGGCCGCCGGGTCGATGTCCGCGAGGCCGAGGGAGGCGGTGAACAGGCGCGTCTTGTCGGCGAACCAGTGCCGCACCGTGCCCGGGTCGACGCCCGCGCGACGCGCGACCGACCGCAGCGACGCCGCCTCGTAGCCGCGCTCCCGGAACTCCTCCCGGGCACCAGCCAGCACGAGGTCCCGGGTGTCCTGCCCCGCGGGGCGGCGCCCCCGGCGCGCGGACGTCGCACCGGCGTCCCGTCCCTCGCCCGTCACGACCACCCTCGATCCGGACCCGGCTCAGGCGTGCTCGGCGGCGAGCTCGCGCGACCGGTCGCGGGCGGCCTCGAGCGCGTCGAGGAACGCGGCGCGCACGCCGCCGTCGTCGAGCTTGCGCAGCGCCGCCACGGTGGTGCCGCCCGGCGAGGAGACCTTCTCCCGCAGCAGCACGGGGTGCTCGCCGGTCTCGTCCAGCAGCTTCGCCGAGCCGAGCACGGTCTCGACGGCGAGGCGCCGCGCGACGTCGCGGGTCAGGCCCAGCAGCACGCCGGCCTCCGCCATCGCGTCGACCACGTAGAACACGTAGGCGGGGCCCGAGCCGGCCAGCGCGCCGAACGCGTCGACGTCCTTCTCCGCCACCCGGAAGACGTGCCCCGACCCGGCGAGCACCCTCTCGACCAGCGCGACGTCGTCCTCGCGCGCGGCCGTGCCCCCGACGACGGCGGTGACGCCCGCGCTCACCAGCGCAGGCGTGTTCGGCATGGCCCGGACGACGGGCGTCCCCGCGGGCAGCCGCGCCTCGAAGAAGGAGAGCGGAAGGCCCGCCGCCACGCTCACGACGACGGCGCCGGGCTCCAGCGCGTCGGCCACGCGGTCGAGCATCGCGCCCACGTCCTTGGGCTTCACGGCGATGACGACGACGTGCGCGCCCGCCACCGCGGCGACGTTGTCCGTGGTGGTGCGCACCCCGAACCGCTCCTCCAGGTGCGCACCGCGCTCCGGGCGGCGGAAGGTGGCCACCACGTCCTCGGGGGCGACCCCCGCGGACAGCGCGCCCGCCAGCACCGCCTCGCCCATGTTCCCCGTGCCGAGGAACGCCATCGACACGCCGGCCACGGGGTTGTCGGCCGGGGCGTCGCCCTGCTCGTCAGTCTGCTCGTTCACGGGGACCACGGTACGTCGCCGCGCACGCGGCAGGCCGACCGCCCGGCCTACAGCGGGTAGGCGGAGTAGAAGTCCTCGATCACGTCCGCCGGCCCCGTGGCCTGCAGCACCGCGGTGCCGTTGCGCCAGGTCACGACGCCGCTGCCCGCGGTGGAACCGGGCGTCACTACGTACGCGCCGGTCGTCTCGCCGTCCACCGCGACCTCGCCCTCGCCGGTCGGCTCGCCCGCCGCCTTCACGAGCGCCTCGTACGCGCCCGTGGCGTCGTCGGCGTCCTCCCACTGGCCCACGTGCACCTGCACGGTCGTCGCACCCTCGCCGTCGGCGTCCGCGTAGACCAGCTGCCACGCCTCGACGGCGTCCGCGTCGTCCTCCCAGGACGAGTCCTCCGTGACCTCCCGCAGCGCGAGCGCCAGCACGGCGTCCGGCTGGGCCTCGACGAACGCCGTCTGGTCCTTCGGGCGTCCGCTCGGCGAGAGCGTCGGCGTCGGCACCGGAGCGGTCACGGTGGCCTGCGGCGTCGGCTCCTCGCGCGCGAAGCCCGGCCACACGAACGCCGTCAGCAGCACGATCGTCAGCACCAGCGCGCCCGCCGCGGACGCCACCACGATGCGCCGCCGGCGGAACACCTCCGGCGACGGGCGGCCGCCCGTGCGTGCCTGGCTCACGATGTCCTCCTGCGGGGTCGGGGGCGGTGCACGACGCAGCCTAGGGCGCGACGCGCGGGATCGACCGCGTCGCCGGCCGCGTGTCGAGCGCGGCCCGCCCCGTCGCTCAGCGCGGCGGCCCCACGTCCGGGGCGGGCGGCTCGAGGTCGTCGAACTCGGTCAGCTCCGTGCGCCAGTACTCGGAGCCGTCCCGCGTGCGGCGCACGACGCCGAGGTCCACCAGGGCACGTCGCACGCCGACGGGGTCGTCGGCGATCTGGGCCAGCCGTTCCGTGAGCTCCCGCTCCTCGATCGTGTCGAGGAGCACGGGCAGCACGGCGTGCGCGAGCCAGCGGGCCACCGTCCGGCGGTGCTCCAAACGGCGGGGCATCGCCGGGAGGCGGCCGTCGTGCAGGAAGCGGCTCACCTGAGGGGGCGCAGGAACCATGCGGCCATCATGGCGCGCCTCGCGCAGCAGGGGCACAGGAGAACGCTGTCGGTGCCGGCACCTAGCGTCTGACGACGTGAGCACCACGACCTCGTCCCGCACCCGCGCCAAGCAGTCGCGCCCCGGCTACCGCTGCACCGAGTGCGGGTGGACCACCTCCAAGTGGGTGGGCCGGTGCGGCGAGTGCCAGGAGTGGGGCACCGTCACGGACGAGGGTCCGGCCACGTCCGGCCCCCGCACGGTCGCGACGAGCCCCGGTCGCGCGCCGGCGCGGCCGATCGCCGACATCGACGTGGCGGCGGCGCAGGCCGCGCCCACCCAGGTGCCGGAGCTGGACCGCGTGCTCGGTGGCGGCCTCGTGCCCGGGGCGGTGGTCCTGCTGGCCGGCGAGCCGGGCGTCGGCAAGTCGACGCTCCTGCTCGACGTCGCGGCCACCTACGCACGCGGCGCCGACGGCCGCGACGCGCGCACCGTGCTGTACGTGACGGGCGAGGAGTCCGCCGGCCAGGTCCGGCTGCGCGCCGAGCGCGTCGGGGCGCTCGCGCCCACCCTCCTGCTCGCCGCCGAGACCGACCTCGGTACCGTGCTCGGCCACGTCGAGGCCAACGAACCGGACCTGCTCGTCGTCGACTCCGTGCAGACCATCGCGTCCGCCGAGGTCGACGGCGCCCCCGGCGGCGTGAGCCAGGTCCGCGAGGTCGCCGCGTCGCTCATCGCCGTCGCCAAGTCCCGGCAGGTCCCCGTCCTGCTCGTCGGGCACGTGACCAAGGACGGCACCGTCGCCGGGCCCCGCACGCTGGAGCACCTGGTCGACGTCGTGTGCCAGTTCGAGGGCGACCGGCACTCGCGGCTGCGGATGGTCCGCGCCGTGAAGAACCGGTACGGCCCCACGGACGAGGTGGGCTGCTTCGAGCTGTCCGAGGCCGGCATCATCGGGCTCAGCGACCCCAGCGGGCTGTTCCTGTCCCACCTCGGCGCCGGGGTGCCGGGCACGTGCGTCACCGTGACGCTCGAGGGCCGCCGCCCGCTCGCCCTGGAGCTGCAGTCGCTCGTCGCGCCGTCGCCGCTCGCGAACCCGCGCCGCACCACCAGCGGCGTCGAGTCCTCCCGCCTGGCGATGATCCTCGCCGTCCTGCACCGGCACGCCGGCCTGCGCCTGGCCGACCAGGACGTCTACGTCTCGACGATCGGCGGCGCCCGCGTCACCGAGCCGGCGGCCGACCTCGCGACCGCGCTCGCGATCGTCTCGGCCCGCACCGGCGAGCCGCTCCCCACGGGCACCGTCGCGGTCGGCGAGGTGGGCCTCGCCGGCGACATCCGGCCGGTCACGGGCCTCGACCGTCGCGTCGGGGAGGCCGCGCGGCTCGGCTTCGTGCGTGCCGTCGTCCCGGCCGGGACGTCGGTCAAGGCGCCCGCGGGGATGCAGCTCCTGGAGGCCCGGCACATCGCCGAGGCGGTCGAGCTCGCCGGCGTCGGCGTCCGATCCGCGGATCGCCGGGGCGAGCGCCCCCTGACGTCGTAGGATTCCCCCGTGGCTCCCTCCTCCGTGCACTCCGATGCCCTGCTCCGGGAGACGCTCGCCGCGGTCGCCCCCGGCACCGAGCTGCGCGACGGTCTCGAGCGCATCCTGCGCGGGCGCACGGGTGCGCTCATCGTGCTCGGCCTCGACAAGACGGTGGAGCAGATGTGCTCCGGCGGGTTCGAGCTGGACGTCCAGTTCTCCGCCACCCGCCTGCGCGAGCTGTCGAAGATGGACGGCGCCTGCGTGCTCGACAACGACGCCACCCGCATCCGCCGCGCCGCCGTGCAGCTGCTGCCGGACCCGTCGATCGAGACCAGCGAGTCCGGCACCCGGCACCGCACCGCGGAGCGCGTGGCCAAGCAGTCCGGCCTGCCCGTCATCTCGGTCAGCCAGTCGATGCGGATCATCGCCATCTACGTCGGCTCGCACCGGCACGTGCTGGAGGACCCGGACACGATCCTCGGCCGCGCCAACCAGGCCCTGGCCACCCTGGAGCGCTACCGGTCCCGGCTCGACGAGGTGTCCGGCACCCTGTCCGCGCTGGAGATCGAGGACCTCGTCACCGTGCGCGACGTGTGCTCCGTGGTCCAGCGCCTCGAGATGGTGCGGCGGATCTCCGAGGAGATCGACGGGTACGTCGTCGAGCTCGGCGCCGACGGCCGCCTCCTGTCGCTGCAGCTGGACGAGCTCATCGGCGGCATCGGCTCCGACCGCGACTTCGTCGTGCGGGACTACGTGGAGCTCGACCGCAGCGGCCGCACCCTCGCCGGCGTGCAGGCCGACCTCGCCGCGCTCGACTCCGCGCAGCTGCTCGACCTCGGCCACATCGGGCGCGTCCTGGAGCTGCCCGGCGGCGGGGTGGCACTCGACGCCGCCGTCGCCCCGCACGGGTACCGCCTGCTGTCCAAGGTGCCGCGCCTGCCGGCCGCCATCATCGAGCGGCTCGTGGGGCACTTCGGCGGCCTGCAGAAGCTCCTCGCCGCGAGCGTCGACGACCTCATGGCCGTCGACGGGGTCGGCGAGCAGCGCGCCCGCGCGGTGCGCGAGGGGCTGTCCCGCCTCGCCGAGTCGAGCATCCTCGAGCGTTACGTCTGACGGCACGTCTGCCGCCGCCTGACGCCGTGCCTCCGCCGGCGGGGCGGCGCGCTCATCCGCGGAGCGGCAGCCTCCACGCCACCTCGACGTCCAGCTGGCCGGTGCGCCGGAACAGGCGCACCTGCTCGGCGTCGGGCAGCGCGGCGGCGAGGGCCTCCGTCGTCGACCGGGTGAACCCCAGCCGCTGCCAGAAGGGGCCGGACCGGCGGGAGAACAGCCAGGCCGTCCCGGCGCCGGCGTCCCGGGCGCGGTCGACGGCGAACGCCGCGGCCGCGAGGCCGGCGCCCTGCCCTCGCAGGTCGGGGCGCACGGCGGTGCTGCGGACCAGGGCGTGACGGCCGTCCGCGCTGAGCTCGAAGCCCGCGCTCGCCGCGATCCCCGCGGCGTCGCGCCGCACCCAGAGGCGCACCTCCGGCGCGTCCAGGCCCGCGATCGTGAGGTCGGCGCCGCGCAGGAAGTGCGTGATGTCGGGGACGTCCGAAGGCCGCACCGGTTCCAGCACGCCGGCACCCTACGCCCCGCCGCCCTCGCGACGGGGCCACCGTCCACGACGGTGCCGGCCGTCAGTCGGTCGCGGCTCCGTCGTCCGTGTCGTCCGCGGTCTCGTCACCAGCCTTGTCCGCGGCCTCGTCCCCCGCCTTCTCGGACGGCTTGTCGGATGCCTTGTCGGACGCCTTGTCCGTCGCCTCGCCCGGCGCCTTGTCGGACCCGTTGTCGGCGTCGTCCGTCTCGGTCGGGTCGGGGCGCGGCTTCGCCTTCTCGGCGACGGTGAACGTCACCGGCTCGCTGGTGGCGCCCGGGACGTCCCCGAGCGACGCGGTGGCCCGGTACGTCCCCGCGTCGACGACGGGAGCCTTCTTCCCGCATCCCTGCACGGACTTCCAGTGCACCTCGCCGACGTCCACGCCGTCCGGCCCGAGGAGCAGCATCCGCGAACCGTCGTGGCACTCCGCGGACGACCAGACCTTCTCCTTGCCGGCCTCGTCGGAGATCGTCACCGCGCGGCTCGCGTCCGCACCGTCGAACAGGCACGGCACCCGCCCCACGTTGCGCACGCTCACCATGAACGCCACCGGGGAGCCCGCCGTGACGACCGTGGCGCTCGGCGAGAGCCGCAGCTCCACGTCCTGCGCGCGGCACGTCGTGGCCGGGCCGCCGACGTCCAGCGGCTCCGGCACGGCCACCTTGTCCGCCGGCAGGCTCGCCGGCCCCGCGAGCAGGTCCCGGGCGGCGTCGACGGCCCGGCCCACGCCGTAGCCGCCGGCCACGCCGGCCGCGCACAGCAGCACGACGACCAGCATCGTCACGGACAGCGAGCGCCGACCGCGCCGCGGCGCCGGACGACGGTCCTGGCGGGCGGGGGTCCGCGCGCTCGTCGTCCGGCGGGCGGAGGCGGACCGCGCTCCCGACCGTGAGGACCCCGGCGCCACCAACGGTGAGGCGGTCACCACGCGGCGGTCGCCCCGGGAGCGGGACGACGACGAGCGCGAGGCCGAGCGCGAGGCCGAGCGCGGCGAGGACGAACGAGAGGTCGAACGCGACGTCGAGCCCGACGTCGAGCGGGACGTGGAACGCGACGTGGAACGCGACGTCGTGGACCGGGACGTCGAGGAGCGGCCGGCGGACGACCGGGCCCCCGAGCCGCCGGAGGCCCGGCCGGCAGCCGCACCGCCGCGCGCGGCCCCGCCCGACGCGGCGCCCTTCGCGCCGCCCCGGCCGGCACCCTGCTGCGTGGCCTTCGGGGCGCCCTTCGCCGTCCCCCTCGACGCGCCCTTCGATGTCCCCTTCGACGTGCCCTTCGACGCGCCGGTCGTCCTTCGCGCCCCGCCGGCGGACCGCCCCGCGCTGGTGGAGCCGGTCCGGCCCGACCCTGAGCGCGCGCCGGAGCCGCGCGAGGTGCCGGCACCTCGACGCCCGTCCTCCGCACGTGCCACGGGCCATCCCTCCGTCTCGATCGTGCCGCGGCGCCACCGTACGACGCGTGCCCCCACCTGCGGCGGAGCCGCGCCGCCGTCGTCCCCACCCACGAGCTGTCAGGACCTGCGCGGGGCACACCGCGCGCTCGTCCTGACAGCCCCGCGGGCGCTCGACCTGTCAGGGCCAGGGCGGGGTAGACCGTGCGCGGGTCCTGACAACCCGGCGGCGGGCACAATGGGGCACCGTGCCCGTCGTCCCCGCCACGCCCCGCCCGACGCCGTCCGCGACCGAGCGACCGGACGCCCTCGTCGCGCGCACGGTCGCGTGGTTCGACGACGCGGCGCGCGACCTGCCGTGGCGGCGCCCGGACCGCACGCCTTGGGGCGTGCTCGTCAGCGAGGTGATGCTGCAGCAGACGCCGGTGGTCCGGGTCGAGCCCGTGTGGCGGGTGTGGACGGGGCGCTGGCCCACCCCGGCCGACCTCGCCGCCGCGCCCACCGCGGACGTGCTGCGCGCCTGGGACCGGCTCGGCTACCCGCGCCGGGCGCTGCGGCTGGCGGACTGCGCCCGCGCGATCGTCGACCGGCACGCCGGCCAGGTGCCCGACGACGAGGAGGCGCTGCGCGCCCTGCCCGGGATCGGCGAGTACACGGCCGCGGCCGTGCGCGCGTTCGCGTTCGGGCGTCGCGCCGTCGTCGTCGACACGAACGTGCGCCGCGTGCTCGCGCGCACGCTGGCCGGCACCGCGCTGGGCGCGCCCTCCCCCACCGCCGCGGAGCGCGAACTCGCCGCCCGTGCCGTGCCCGACGACGACGCGACCGCCGCGCGCTGGGCGGCCGCGTCGATGGAGCTCGGCGCCGTGGTGTGCACGGCCCGTGCCCCACGCTGCGGCGCCTGCCCGGTGGCCGACCTGTGCGCCTGGCGGGCCGCCGGGCACCCGCCCGACGCGCACGCCCACCGGCGCCGCACCCAGGCCTGGCACGGCACCGACCGCCAGGTGCGCGGCCGG
>Ga0180221_1000207_pt1 | contig 67201 bp, 61 predicted proteins | sample eDN5th37CKraftMG_FD_151339 | JGI IMG/M metagenome (GOLD analysis project Ga0180221, IMG submission 151339) | Enriched Miracle-Growth compost microbial communities from Emeryville, California, USA - eDNA 5th pass 37_C Kraft MG (version 2) (version 2) ... | reverse complement strand
CGATGCCATAGCCCGCACCGCATGCCCCGATTGCGCCGGTGGGCCACACCCCCGCCCCGGTCCGGTCGTCAGACCTTTCACGTCCCTGCCCGACCGGAAGATCGCGCCGGAGTAAGAAACGCCACCCGCCGTTACGGCTTCGATCACGCGGATAAGATTCGGTACGCGCGGGGCCCCGCGCACCGCGTCCCCATGCAGCTTCGGCGCGATGACCGCGGACAGCGCCGCCACGAGCGCCATCAGCATATGCGTGCGCAGGCGGGCAGGCGGGTCTAGCCACTTCCTGTCGAAACCGATGACCTCGAGTGCGACAGCAAGCAGCATGCGGGCGCAACGACGCCTTCCGAGAGGTCGGATTCAACGGGTCGAACAAGGGTGGATCTACCGTTGCGACACGCTAGAGAGCGCTCGCTTACGCCAATAGCGCGGGTGGCACACGCGGCTAAACGTCAATTCGAGACGAAGGACTGCGGATAGCGCGTACAGCGGGCTTCACAGCCGCGAAAATTATGCTATAAGCCGCAAATCGAAGCCGCTCGGTGACGGGCGGCTTTTCTTGTCGCCGCAGTTATGCGCGGCGGCCGCTCCCCGGATATGCTGGTTTTAGCGCGGACCTGGGAGCACGCGTTGGTGACGCGGGGTGGAGCAGCCCGGTAGCTCGTCAGGCTCATAACCTGAAGGTCGTAGGTTCAAATCCTGCCCCCGCAACCAATGCATTCATACGAATTAAATCAGCACTATCAGCCATCAGAGCAGCCAGTTGGCCATGCACGACGAGCGAGACGGCGCCACCGCCGCGCTTGTCGGTGGGTGCGCCATCAGGCGTAACGACCACACGGTCGATAAGCGCGCGCAGCGCTTCGCGTGCGAGTTTCCTCGCATCCTCTTGCCCTGCCTCACGTACCCGCGCTGCGTCAACCGCGCGGCCGCGGTTGCCCTGGTGTTCGCGGATGCGTCCGTTTCGGAAAGCAACCTCCCTGCCCGGCAACGCATCATCGGGGCGGCGCACTGCACTCCATAGGTCGCTGACGGCGCTGCGATAGCGAACAATGGCAGCCGGATGCAGCTCGATCTTCTGCTCGGGCACAGCTTCGAGAGCCGCGACAACTTCAGCCTGTCGGCGTTCTGCTGCGTGCATGTCGTCTAGAATCAATTGTGGCGGCTGCTCCCCCTTTTGAAAGTGCGACTTCGCGAGCTTGAGCATGGCCTGCAGTTCGCGACTGATGTCCTGCAGCTCTTTTTCAAGCACCCGGCGCTTTTTATTTTCGTCCTCGCGAAGCCGAGCCATTTCTTCTCTCGCTGCCGTCAGCGCGCGCTCGACAAGCTCCGGCGACAGAAGCCGGTTCCGCACAGCCGAGATCACGCGCGCCTCGACATCGCCCATCGACACCATGCGCTTATTCGAGCAAACGCCAGAACGCGCCTCGATGCACTGCGCTCGGTCATCACGCACGATGTGGAGTGCGCCCCCACAACACCCGCACCGCAGCAACCCACTAAGCAACCGCGGCGGCTTGCGTGTCATGTGCCCGGCTTGCTTGGCCGCCTTGTGCTCGGTGCTTCGTGCGGCAAGGCGCTTCTGCACCTTCACCCATGTCGCCTCGTCGACAATGCGCAATTCGGGCATGGGCTGCCTAACCCACTGAGACGGTTCGTTGTGGCGCGAGAGCCGACGACCTGTGTCAGGTGACTTCACGTACTCGTGGCGACCGAAGACGAACACACCCCGGTACAGCTCGTTACGCAGAACGCCGGTTTTATCCCTGGCACCGCCGATGATTGTGTTTGCACGCCACGTCCTGCCCCTCGGCGACAGCACACCATCAGCATTGAGGGCGCGCGCAATCTCATCAGCACTGTCTCCAGACGAGTACGCATCAAAGATGCGCCGCACAACAGCAGCCTGCTCATTGTTGATAACGCGCTCGCCCTTGCCGCTGGGTGCCACGTCGTACCCGTAGCAGCGACCGCCCGCGATCTTGCCTGCGCGGAGGGCTGCGAGCTGCCCGCGCTTCGTCTTCTGCTTAAGATCTTCGAGATAAGCGGCGCCGATGATTCCGCGTATGCCAACGGTCAGCTGATTTGCTTCGCCGTCCGCGAGCGAGATCAACTTCACCTTATGGAAGTCCAGTCGCCGCCGAATGTTGTCGAGGTCGCCGACATTACGACTGAGGCGGTCAAGGTTCTCGACGACGACGGCATCGAACACCCCGCTTGAGGCGTTGCTTATGAGCGCCTGAAGCTGGGGCCTGTTCTCAATGGAGGCGCCGCTGATCCGTTCGTCTTTGAACGTCAGAACGACCTTGCCGCCGGTGCGCTCGACATACGCCTTGCACTCGACAAGCTGATCGTCAGCAGACTTCGGATTCTGCAAATCGCTGCTGAATCGCGCGTAGATCGCCGCACGCATGTTCCGTCCCCTCTATCGGGGCAAGATGTTGCGTGCGCGCCGCAATGGCGTCAAGCTCATCTAGCTGTCTCTGCATCGCCTCTTGCTCCTTCTGCTCACGATAAAGCGTGTGCGCGAGAATGCGCCCGAGGGCGTCGGCGAGCTGCATGAGGGGATCGTTCATAGCGTATGATTTGATGATTCGGCGTCGGGTAATCAAGCTAAAGTCATGCAGCATGGAAGTTGGAGGCGGACATGCGAACCGACAACCTGATCTCAAAGGCGACGGCCACTAGCGCGCAGAAGATTATAGCGGCGTCATCAGCGATCATCGCAACGAAGCTCGCTGGCCAGTGGCCAAGCTTGGTCGGCATCCCCGACGACGCCCGGCGTTCTGGTCCGCTAATGGATTGGCTCGCATTCGCTCTGCTGGTTTACTTGGCATTGCATCACCTAACGCACTGGATGATCGACCAGCCGGCATTCTACGCGCTCGTCAAGGAGTACCACTTTTTCGGCGATCACCCAGAGTCTTGGGACGGTCCCAACATTCCATTGCGCGGCCGCCTCGTTAACATGAGGATCGCTCTAGAGGGCGGCTTCGGTTACTCGGTTTTCACTTGGCCAGTCCTGCTCGTGTACGTACTCAACCTGTTATTACCAGCCACGCTCTGGATCGGTGCGGCGGTGGCGCTCGTCATTGCGTAGCAAGAGAGCAACGAATGTTTGCCACCTACGATTTCTCGTCCCGCAAAGACGTCGAGAGGTTCGACGCGCACCTAAACGGCTTCTCTTTCATACATGGGATAGGGCTAGCGCCGATTTCCTTGACAGATGGCTATGACAGGCATTTTCGGGCAAACAGACGTAGCTTCTACATGCTCGTGGACCTGAAGCTGTGTCTGACAAACACCCTCTTGTCGGTACGCGATCTGGAGCGGACACGCCGACGCAACGACACCATGGAAATGATGCTCTTCCAAAAGGCGTGGTTCTCATTCGTGACCGCATACAGATCGTTCTATGATAAGTTCATGAACCTGATCGTCGACAACTGCTACCCCGAGCAGGTGAAGCGTTTTGAGGGCAGTAAGAGCCGAAAAAAGGCCTTTATAGCGCTCATTCGTGCGCACCCAACGTCATTTCCCGAGTCCTGTGCGATGTTTGTCGCTTTCCCGCCTGAGTTTACAGACTGGATGGAGTCCTTCATTCGCAAGATCGACGACGAGTATAGAACCGCCGAGGTTCATGGTTCCGGTAGTGCGCGTAAGTGGATCTTCAGCGAGCCGGACCTCGGCAAGACGCCCTATCGTGACTTGGGCCGCTTCATCGACCATATGGGCACGTTCCTCAGCATGATCGCCTGTATCTCGTCGGGACAGCAAACTGAATTGATGACGAGACGACAAGAAAGCCAGCGTAGCGGGTAGCCTGCAGGCCCGCTCAATGGCGAGCACTCCTGGTGTGCATTTTTCACACGCAAGCCAACGCAAGCGTCGTCCCCGCCCGCGACGTGCTCACGTTCACGGCACCGACCGCCGCCAGTTCGTGAAGCGCCTTGTTCACGTATCCGACGCTGGCGCCGAACTCGCTGGCCAGGCGTCGCTGTGAACACGACCGCGGCCCGTGTTCAAGCTCGCCGAGAATCCGCCGCTTGAGCCGTTCTATGGTCGCGGCCGTTCTAGCATCGGCCGTGCACACGGTCGCGTTCAAAGCCGCCAACAAGGGCGCTTGAACACCGCCGGGCGGGGCGTTCGCAGGCGTGTTCACGGCAAGATTCTCGCCGCCGCCTCCGGCGTTCACGGCGCCAGTAACACCCGTTACCGACTTCCTGCCAAGCGCCAGCGCGACCGCGCCGCAGACTTCGACGGCGAGCACCGTCAGCAGGTTGAGCACGTCCGCCAGCCGGTCGGTGCCCACGTCGACGCCGATAGCCGCCAAATAGCGCCGTACGGCCCCGGCGTCGGCGTTGGCGGGCTTGGCCACGGTCGACGTCCCCAACGCTGCACTCGCCGCGGTTAGCGCCGCCTGCGCCGTCTCGCGCTCCAGTGCGTTGGCCAGCTCGGCGCGGGCAGGTGCCACCTTCTCATCGCAGACCTTGCGCAAGCGCCAGCTCGCAAGCCGCTCGTTGCAGTCCTTGAGCCGCCTGTCTTGTAGCAGCGCTGCGATCTCGCCGCCGATGACTGCCGCCGGACGCGTAGCCGGCAATCCGGCCAGCGTGGCGGTCGCGCGATCGTAGTCGGCTCGATGGCGAGCGTGGTTGCCCACCGCCGCGGACTCCGTGCGACCTGCCAGTTCACGGCCGCCATGCTGCGAGCCGAGCGCGGCCACAACCGTAAAGCCGAGACCAAGCACCCAGGCGATGGCGGCGGCGCGCCGACGATGTCCATGGTTCGTCAGAACCAGTGACAGACCGAAAAGCGAAACCAGCGCGAGAGCTACACCGGCGCCTGCCCAGATGGCCGATTCGAACGGCGAAGCACCGCGCGCCCAGCCATTGAGGGCGGCGAGTGCGATGCTTGCGCCAGCTAGCAGGATGCCGGCCGCGAAGAATGCAAGCCGCGCCGGGCGGTTATCGGCCGCTGCTGCATGTGCGCGAGCACTGACAGCGGTAAGCGGTTGCGGCGATTGGGTGACTAACGATTGATTAGTTGCAGAAGGAACGAGCGCTTGTTGAGCGCCAGCGCGGGCGCTACGATTCGACATGGATTGAAGTCCTGTTGACGCAGGGTTTCGATCAAGTCGCCGGCCGTGGTGTTGACGCACCGCGGCCGACGCATCTTGGCGAGCGTATCACGCGCGCCGAGTCGCAGGATGCGGGGCTGCGCTTAACTTCAGGTTTTCAGCACGCGCCTACTGGCGCCGGCATATGGACCCCGCCGATCAGCCAACGCTGTCGTTGACACGCTCCCCTCCGACATTTCGCAAAAATAGCTCGTGCGTGGCGCCTTTGGCGTGAAGGGCGTCTATGGGCAACCCAGTCTAATCATATGGCCGCATGTTGCTTATTCGCCACATTGCGCTGAATCGGCCACAAAATCGGGCTCCAACGGATGACTCGCCCACTTCAGTGGAATCATGTTTTCTGTTGTTTATCCGTCGATTGCTTCCATTGAATGAGATTTCACATGAATACTGACTTCGTTATCGTTCGCATTGAGAACGGCGTCTTCGCCGGCCTCGAAAGCCCGCATCACGCAATCCGCCGCGTCGCCGTGATTACGGATGGCATCCACGAGCGTGTGGCGGCTGTCCGCCCCATCGTCACCGAGAGCGCAATCGCCGACGCCATCCGAGCCTTCAATGCGTGCGGGCGACGGGGCGCGTGGCATGCCCTCGATGACGCTTGCGCCGTCGCGGCTGACGCGCAGTCCGAGGCAGCGGCGACCTGCCAGACGCTCGCCGACGCACTGTTCGCACTCAGCCATCCACGCCGGCCGGAGACGGACGTTGTCGATCTTCTGGATGCCGTTGCGGGCACCGATGACGAACGCGCCGCCGCGCGTGTCGCACTTACGCGCGCCCTCGAAGCGCTCGACGGCCTAGACGAGGCTTGCGCACGTGCGTCGGAAATCGTGCACGGCGCGGCCGATGATGGCCACCATCAGGCGCCGCAGAACTACATCGATGGAGGCGAACATGCCCGGCACTGAGCGCGCGGCGGCGATCTGTGACGAGTTGGCGGCGATGTTTCGCGAGGCCGGCGAGAGTGCCAACGCGTTCGAGCGCGTCGACGAGCTAGTTGCGGCGCGCGAGCGGGCTGCGGGGGAGATAGCCGGGTTATTGGCTAGATAGCGTCAACACGAGGCGATATTTTCATGCCGGACATCAAATCGATGAGGTCGGCATGAAAGTCTTTTGGTCTTGGCAGAGTGACCATCCAGGAAAGATCAGCCGTCACTTTGTGCGCGGGGCGCTGGAAGACTCAATCAAGGCGCTCAACGCTGAACCGGAAGTCACGGAGGCTGACAGACCGGACATTGAGCTAGACCACGACCGCAAGGGTGTGCCCGGCTCGCCCGACCTCGCAGCCACAATCCTAGCCAAAATTGGTTCGTCGCAAGTGTTCGTCGCAGACGTAACACCGGTCGGCGCAGTCTCTGCTTCGGCAAAGAAGCTCATGAATTCCAACGTCGCCATCGAGCTGGGGTATGCATTGGCGACTGTTAGCGATGCGCGCGTCATCATGGTGATGAACGCACATTATGGACGACGAGAAGATCTGCCGTTTGACCTGAGCCACAAGGCCGGCCCCATCTTCTACGACCTGCATCCGGAAGCCGACCGTGCCACCATCGCGGGCGTTCGCTCACGGCTCGCAGGACAGCTGAAAGACGCAATCCGCGAGATTATCGGAAGCCAGAAAAAGCCGGCACAAAGTTTCGCACCGCAGCTTGCTATAGATGGCGATCCATCACGATTTGTGCCGCCTTCATTCCCTTTGGCGATCAGAAGCCGAGGCACATCCGATGAGATTATCTTTCTCACACCGCCGGGCGCGCAATTGTACGCGCGAGTAATCCCTGTTTATCAACAACCCAGACTCAGTCGAGCGGAATTAAAGCCGCTTGCTCGTGGCACTGATGGAAAACAAGGTCTCGAGCCGTTCTACTACACGCCGACATCCATCATGTATGAGATGAACACACAGGGGGTAGTCGCGTTTGATCACGATGGCGGCGGGCAGCTCGCGCACAGCGTGCAGCTATTTCTAGATAGAGAGCTTTGGGCCTTCGACGGCCAAGTGCTGTCTGGTTGTAACGAGCAGGGGTTATCAACCAAGTATGTGGAAGGGGTCTTCAAACGCTGCCTCCCGCTATATCTGCGATTCATGCAAGAGAGCTTGGGCGTGGCCCCGCCGTACATCGTAGAGGCAGGCGCGTGCGGCTTAGATGGGGTTCGCCTTCTTCAGGCAAATTACGAACACCCCACGATCCACGACAATTGTGTAACCCTTCGCCGCGAGCTACGGACGCTCGACAAGTCTGCAATAAATGCGTTCCTGCTAGAGCTATTTGAAGCGTTCTTCGATGCAGCGGCGGTGAAGCGACCACCGGGGCTGTACGGATTTCCGCCGCAGCAGGAAGTAATGGCTATCTGACGCCACGCACAAATTTGCGGAGACACCATGCTGCAAACGATCTGCCAGGGCGCCGCCCTCACTACCGCCATGCTTGCCGCCGTCCTCTGGGCCATGGCTGCGCGCGCAAAAGTCGACGCCGGTGAGCCCGGCGCCTTCAGAATCGAAACTTCGTCCGATGGCTCGGCGAAGTTTTCGTACGACGGCCTAGACTTGCGGGCGACGCTGGAGAAGCAGGGCAAGTGGAACTCCTACGCCGCCATTGCCACCGCCATATCGGTAATGCTCCAAGCAGCTGTGCCCTACATCGTCGTCTAGCCACCCAGCGTCTCGCCGCGGTCCATGCTGGTGCCCAGCAGCGACCATCAAACGCCCGCCACGCCTCCAATTTAGGGCGTTACGGCCCATCCCACGCGCGTAGGCTGTCGTCGCACACACCGCGTGGACCCGTCGCAGCAGCTGCGCAGCATAGACAGGGCACTCAGCGGACGTCAGGGCGGCCGATAACGTAACGCGCAGCGAGCGTTTGGAGCTGGTCGGCGGTTTGCTCGATCCACTTATCGACAGGCGCGCCGACAAGCTGGGCCACGTCTGCCTCAGTCCAGTCCGCGGCGACTATCGCGAAGCACGCCTTGCCTGCGCCGGCGACACGCACCTTTACCAGCTTGTGGCCTCGTCCAGGCTTGGCGTCGGTGCCGTCCATAGAGAAGTCCAGCGCATCTGCCCTGCCGGGTTGCCGATCCCTTTCAAATCCCGTCTCAAGCGCTAATAGAGAGCCCGGATTCCCTTCCCCTATTTCTATATAGGGCTTGAGACGGGATTCGTGGCGCGCGAGATTGGCGACCAGATCGGCGAATTTCGCCTTGCCTTCGCGGTCCGCGCGACCCCACCCGTCTTTGGCGCCCTTGGGGAAAAGTTGGCCCGGATACGCGCGCTGGTTTAGGCGCATATCACCGAAGACGCACCCTCGCGCCGCTGCGATCTCGACGGGCGTGCGCTGTGAGTCGCCCCAGAGTTGCAGGCGCACGCATTCAGCAGGCAATCCAAGGTCACACTGGCCAAACACGTGAATGTCGACGGGCTTCTCCGGAGAGCGGTCATAGATGCGGGCACGGGCCAGAGCTTGCTGCACACCCGCCGCAGTGATCTGCGACTGCAATGCCGCCACGTGAGGGTCTGGGTGCTGCTCAAGCCATGGTCGACCGTCTTTCGGCGACACGTCGTATCGCTCAATCGCTTGCACCTGCGGATTGAGCGAGTGCAGCGCCGCGGTCATCAGCTCCAGATCGACGTTCGCTGGCCGGACCCGCCCGACAATTATCACGACGGGCACGTCCTTGTAGGCGTTTAGGCCACGCAGAACGCCGAAGTGCTCAACGGCAACGCCGGCGGGCATGCGCGGATGTAGGCGCTCGGCGATTGCTTTCTGCGCCACGAGCAGGACCGAAATTGGCTTGCCGTCGATGTCAACCGCGCGGCCGGCGGTGTCGGCAGCGAGGTAGGCGGCAAAGCGCTCAATCAGATCAACGTCGGCGTCCGCGCGCCGCTTGCGTGTCGAGCGGGCTTCGTCGTCGGCAGCAACTGCGCGTTCCGATGCCGCCAAATCGGCGTCGTACTCGTCGGCGCCAAGCGCTGCGCGTGCCCAGCCCCTTGCCCCCTCCAGGGTGTCGCGTTTGAGCCTGCGCTTCTGTTCCAACTTCGTGGGTCGCAAGTCGGGCATAAGGCTGGAGCGCGAGCCCGCCTTGTCGATGTACTGGAACACACGCACACCGTCTGGCACCGCCACGTTTGCGTCGAGCACGCCGCCGGGCAGGGTAGCGCCGTCTGGTGAGGCAATGGAGCGCCAGACGGACTCGTCCCCGGTGCCGTCTAGGTGTATCGAGGCATTGCCGAAAATGCTCGCCGAGTGCCCCACCCGCACCGCGTAACGCACCAAGGGTTCCGACGTCTCACCTTTTTCGGCATAAACAGCCAGTTCGGAAACGTGTTGCCGCTGGCACTTCGTACTGGCGGCAATGGCCGAGTAAAGCGCGGCAGCGTGTCGTGAAGCCTCTAGCTGGGCGCGCCATTCAGATGCGTCGCGCCCGTTGTCTTCGCGATTGATGATACGTGCCGCGAGCCCACCGCGAAGGTCGGCTTCTCGCGCAATAGCCCCTTCGAAGTCGAACAGATCCCATCCGGCCGTCGACATCAATGCCGGCTTGTCAGGCTCTCTAGGAACAGCGGCACGCAGCGCGGCGACGAGCTTGTCCCGACATTGGCGCAAATCGGAAGTCGCCATGCTGACGCCGCCCAACGTCAGCGACCGGATCGTTCCCGTATTGCTGAGCGCAGCGAGAGTCGTTTCGCCTGACTCGATAAAGCTCGCTGCGATGGACTCGTCGACAATGACAAGGTTGAGGTTGCTGTTACCGCGTTTAGTCAGCGCAGCCGCATGCGTCTCGACGACAATGCCGCAATCGTCGTCAGCGGCCTGCTTGAGCCACTGACAGGCATCGCGGCTCTTGCAGGCGCCGCATACCGCTTTCTTGACTGAGACTCCGAGCGTCTCGGCACGCGCGGCCTTCGGTGCCGACTCCTTATCGACACACATGCCTTCTTGAGCACGGCCTTTGTGGTGTTGGATACGCGACGGCAGGTCGCCATAAAGCCGAGGATCTGCGCGGCGCGCATGCGCCACCGCCTTGAGGTCGGCGACGAGCTGCTCAGCAAGGCGATGGTTCGGCACGTAGATGCGTATGCGGCACGACGTCAAAATGCCGGGGCGTGTTAAAGACTCGAGAAGCTTAGTTTTGCCCGCGCCAGCCGGCAGCTTGACGAGCCAATGCCCTTGCTGGCCCTTATAGAGAACGCTATCGGCGATACGGGCAAAATCGGCCAAGGCTTTCTTGCGAACCTCACCGATGGGCATCGGCACGGCTTCGCGCTCAAGCTCGTCATGCAGATTGACCAGCTCGGCGGCAGTTAAGTCGTCGAGCGTCCCAACGCCAGCCGTATTAATTCTCAAGTTGCCTAGTGACGGCAGCAAGTCATTGGCGACAGGCGACGACGCCATCGTCTTCAAGCGCCGCTTTCGATACCAGCCCCGCGCCCTATCCCATTTCCGGCGCAGCTTTCGCTCGTCACAGTGCTCGTGTAGACGTCCCGAAAGCGCGTCTGGGGGACACGTCTCGAAAATGCGCTTATGGATCGTCGCCCACGCCGCCTGAAACGCGGCTTCCTCGCGCGCGTCGTCCGGCGCTTTGCATGCCTGACTACTGATCCAGCGATGAATCGGAATGTCGTAGTTGCCAGGACCAAGCGACGCCAGCAATTCGCCTTCTGCTTTCTTTGGCAGCCATTCTTGCGGAGCGCCTGCTGACGCACTGCTAACCGCTTCCGGCGAGCCCGGCACCACATCGGCGAACGCATCCACCGGGACCAAGTCGCCGTCCGCGAGCCAGACTCCCGATGGCACCGGACGCCGCGTGGGATTGCCGTTCGCGTCACGTATCTGCGGATCGGCCGTAAAGATCAGATGGGACGGCGCGTAAACGCTCGGGTCAATGACGTTACGACCGGCGCGGCCGGTGACGAGCTGGGCATATGCACGCATCGCCGCTAGATGACGCGCTTCGGCTAACAAGAACCACAAGCGCACGCGCGCGCCTTTTATGCCACTGGAACCGGTGTGGTGCCAAACGTAGGCGCAGCCCTCCAGCTCCGGCAGAAACTTGCTAATGAAGTCGTCGATGGCGTCGGCAGCGTCCAGTGGTTCGCAGTCGAGATCATCGACGTCGACGGGGAACAGACGTGTCGGCGCGTCGCCATAGAAATCCTGCGAGCGCTTATCGATAAACCAGCCTTGGCGGGCGCCATCCGTTCGCTTTGTGTCGAGCAATCGGCCTAGAACCACGGCGGAAAACGGTGCTTTCGCCAGTGCACTAAGAAGATCCTGCAGGTCGGCGAGCTGTGTATCGCCCGTGAAATACGCCTCATTCAATATATGCGCACTGTCCGCAGCTGCCGGCCTTTCTTCGCGCCAGTCTTCGCGCTGCGCGCCGACTGCGCCAGCATTCAGCTGCCATACTTTCTGAAACAAATTTGCCGCGCGATGATCCCCGCGGGGACCTATCACATTGACGACGAGCGTTTCGTACTCAGCAGGGACGGGCTTAGGCTGGGAGGCGGCAACTAGGGCCGCGATTTCGGCGTCAGAAAGGTTTGTGCGCGCAACAGGCGCGCATGCCAGCAGATTCATTCGAACTTATTCCACTCATGATGTTCTCCACTCGCGCCCCTCTGCCCGCGACGGCTTTAAAGCGCGATTTGATTCATAATAGCACACCGGATAATCATTTCCGGCGAATGGCGTTTCCGGTGTTGAATGCCGCTCGTTTCATGCGATAATAGGCATATCGAGGATTTGCCGGCGCGAACATACGCATGGCGTATGCGGCTCTCGATAGTCCAACTCATGATCTCCAAGAGCGGCCGTTTTGGCCGCTCTTTTCTTTGGCGCAGCGGACTGCGGAAATAGCATTTCCGAGTGTGTTAAAATGTGCCGAAGTCATTGCCGGAGGTCCGCTCATGGCGCGCACAAAAACGCCCGAGAAATTTCACCTTTCAGCTACTGCTCGCATTTGCCTGAAAAAGGCCGAATACGCCGCCTTGGGGCGCTACGCGCGCACCAAAAACAAGACGATAAGCGCCCTTCTGCGTGAACTTGTTCTCGCTGAGCTGGCCAACGCCAGTGGGCCGGAGCGCAGCTGATGACTACGGCTTTGCTCAACGCCGACCAGCAACGCGCGTATGACGCCGCGTTAGCTGGTTTCAATCTATTCATCACCGGCGGGGCTGGTACGGGTAAGTCGACCGTGGTGCGTGCCATCAGGCAGCGCCTTGGGGCCGCGTGTCTCGTTGCGGCGCCGACCGGCTTAGCCGCGCTCAATATCGACGGCGTGACAATACACTCGCTGTTTAAGAGCGGAGCCGCGGCGCTCAAGGAAATCAGGACGCTCATTCTCGACGAGGCGTCTATGATCGCCCCCGACATGATTTCCCGGCTGGTTGGCAACGCCAAGCGCGTCCGCGAGTGTGACGCGCCATGGGGCGGCCTACAGGTTATCCTCGTCGGCGACATGGCGCAGATTCCGCCTGTTATCCACGACGGACATCAGCAGATCATCGACGAGAGATACGGCGGCATCCCTTATTTCTTTGCGTCACGCGTCTTCGGCAGCTTCCGGCTCGTCGAGCTGACGCAAATCATGCGGCAGGCCGATCCCATCCTGTGCGAAGCGCTCAAAGAGCTTCGTTACGGGTGCCTCACGGGCAGTACGAACGCCATATTCGACCGCTGCGTCGCACCGCGTCCCAAGGGCGCGCTGGCGCTTGTTGTCACCAACAGAAGGGCCAGCGTGATCAACGCGGCAGAGCTGGCAAAGCTGCCCGGCGCGCCTGTCACCTATGCAGCCGAAATCGAGGGCGAAGTCAGCGAGCGCTCTTATCCGACCGAAGCTGAATTGATGCTCAAGGCTGGTGCGCGCGTGGTGCTGCTGCGGAACGGCGATGGATTCGTCAACGGCGACACCGGCACGATTGTCGACCTCGATACGGCCGGCGCCATTGTGCACCTGGACCGCGGCCCTACGATAGAGGTCGGTCCCGCCGAATGGGAGATCAAAGAGCCGCGCGTCGACCGATACACCGACACCGAGGGCGCCGAACGGATGCAGGTCGTCGAGGTTCCAGTTGGAAAATTCCGCCAGCTGCCGCTGCGCCTCGGATGGGCTCTCTCAATCCATAAGGCGCAAGGCATGTCGCTCGACCGCGCGCATGTCGATCTAGGCGACGGCACGTTTTGCCACGGGCAAGCCTATGTCGCCTTATCCCGCGTGCGCTCGCTCGACGGACTCACGCTTGAGCGCCATCTGCGGCCGGCCGATTTTATCTTTGACGCGCGCGCGCTCGGCTACTTGCGCACATTCGCCCCTTTGGAGCGGATCACAGCGCAGGTTCGCGGCTGCTCCGCTTACAACCGCAGCGGACGTCCTTTCCAGGGCGACGAACGGCTACCGGCTTGTCCGTTGACACGCAACGGATGCCCACGCCTCCTTGCTGTGGCTGCTGCCGTCCAGCATGCACAGCCAACGGCGATCTTTGCATGAACCGCGACGCCCTCATCATCGCCTTCGCCAAGTTGCGCGCGGCCGGCTGCAACGCCCACGCCGAGTTAATGACGGCAGCAGCGCGATTGCCGCGACGGCAAGGCGCTGCGTTCGTGCGCGAAGTCGAGGCCGTCGCTGCGTTGTTCGAACAAGTGCGCCCGAAGCCGAAGCCGCTTGAACTGCGGCCGGAGCCCCAGGAACGCAAGGGACCGCTCACCACCAGCGAGCGACTGGCGCGGCAGCGATACATGAAGACTCACGCGAGCCGTTTGACATCGCATCTGCGCGTCCTGTGATCGCGCCAGTAACAGGAGGTTACTAGATGGCGAAGCGCTTCCCGTTGACGGCACAGGGCCGCCAAGGCGTCGTCGTCAAGTTAAGTCCGCTTGAGCTTGAGGTTCTCGCGCACCTTGGCGGGGCTAAGTACACACGCATCGCCGACGTCATTCGCGATTTGCTACGCATGGCGCTCGCGCCACGGGTTGCAGCGCTTGCCGCCGCAAAACGCGCGCGCGAGGATTGGGCACGCGCACGCTATGACGACAAGCTCGCGCGTCAGACGGCCGAGCGCGCGAGCCGCAGAACGCACGCCGAAGGCAAGTGTCGGACCATAAGCGACGAACCACTGGCGGCTATGAGCGTCAATCTTCCCGTGTCTCAGCGCGACGCGTTCGCGTGGCACGCGCTGAGGAATGGCACAAACATGTCTGCGATGCTGCGCGATATGATCACTAAGGCCATCGCCGCGGAATAAAGCCCCGGCTACGCGGCAGCGGGCGGCTGCTGCGCGTCAACCTTGGCGGCGAGCTGCTGCACTGCACGCCAGAGAATGAAAATCGCATCACCAAGGTGGATGCGCTCCGATGGGCCGCCGAAAGCTTCGGCAAAGTCTTCAGCCCACGGGCTGATGTGCTCCCCCTCGCCGTGCCGCGGATCGTGATAGCGCCAATGCCGAATCGGCACCTCGCGCACGCGAGTGAGAAAGCTGTCTGCGTCTCCTAAGTCCGCCTTGAATTCCTTGCTCGACAGCTGCCATAGATTCATCCCGAGGCCGAGTCCGCCAGCTACGCCCTGCCCAACTCCCTGCCACATGGACGCTTGGCGCTTGTCAGCGAGCTGCGCAGCCAGAAGATTGCCATTGTGCGTCGCATAGGCAGCACTCGCGTAATCAGCCGGTTGGACCTGATACTGCGGCGCCTGCACCTGATTAGGCGTGCCGTACACAGGCGAACCCTGCAGCCAGATCGACGCTTCGTTGAACGCGCGGTTGCGGTCCTGCACGTCTTCGTTCTGAATCTGTGTGCGTAGACCCTGCTCAGTCTGAAGTCGCTGCAGCCAATCCGAGTTGGATTGATTATTGAACGTGAGCGCTTCGTTGACCGCGTTGCCGCGCAACTGCTGCTCCATGTTAATGCGGTCCTGTCCAACCTGATGGCCGGTTTGATACGCTTGATTATTCAGCTGCAGATATGCATCGTTCTGATTGGCGTCGAGGCTCTGCCCCATTTGACGTGATGCCTCACCGTCAATTGGCAAACCGCGGTCCTGCATAGTCTGCGCCTGACGATCACGCTGCTGCGCGAAGATCGGGTCGAGACGCGCCGCGCCCGCATTCCACACGCTGTCGGCGGCTTTCTGATCGAATGCCTGGAGATCGCCGTAGCTGTTCGGATCGTACGCAAAATCGCCCGCGCCCTTGCCCCATATGGACATCTGGCCGGTATCGACGTTGCGCGGATTGTAGGGCGCGCTGTTGGCCATGCTGTATTGGCCGGTAGGCATACCGGCCAATGCCTGCTGCGCCCTCTGCGCGAGCGACAGGCCGATCTCGTTCTGCGTATCGAGCGTCTGCTGCGTCGTCGGCGTGAGTGACGTGTGCTGCGAAATGGGTACACCATTGGCATCACGCTGGTACGTGACGTTTCCATACGGGCCGTACATATCGACGGCGCTGTACTTCGCGTTGTCCTGCGCAGCCTGCGTGTTCAGCTGCTGCTGAGCTTGAGCCGTCGCATACGGATCGGGTGCCGCGGGGGCGCTGCCGCCTTTAGCCATGTCTGTGTACTCGCTTATGGGGTTAGGAGTTGGCAGCGATGCGCAGCTGCCGCGCGGCTTCATTGAAGCCAACGGCAACAGCAACGATCTTGCTGCCGTCGATGACGGCGAATAGCCGCCCGGCTTCAGTGCGCATGCTGGCGATGCGCAGGCCGGCGCGCGCCGCGACGCGGCGGATGTGGTTGGTGCGGGATTTCTCGGACATAGGTGCTCCCGTGACTGATGCTGTGGGCATCATTATACGGGAGCGGCATGGGCACTTCGTGCGCGCGGCGCACCCCCGGTTTTTGGGCCAAAAAAAATTTTTGAGCGCACGTGCTTACGCTGAAGAGTTGCAGCGCAAACGGGTGGGGGCTCAGGTTTTTCGAGAGTCGCGCGGAGCTGGGTAACAGTACCGCTTCAGTTCCATCTGCATGGGTTCCCTTCGGATTGATACCGGGGGAGGGGTCTGACGCACGCGACGTCGTGGGTCCCCTTTGACACCCTGGGGGCCTCGCTTGCGAAGGCTCGCAACGAAAGCGCGCGCCATCGCCATGCTCAAGCCTCTGCTTCCCGCTGTACCGCACCCCGCCTTGCCGCTTGCACTTGCGCGCAATGGGCGCACCTCGCACCGAACATGAATGCAGCGCTCTAGTTGCATGAGCTTGCGGAGAAATTCACTGTTCGTTGCCGTGGAATCGTGTTCTCTTTGCTCAAGCAAACAGAACGCATGAGCGGAGTTCATACAGCAATGGCGGGAGAAAAGCGGAATCGAACGACGCGCAACTCGGCGAAAACCCACGCCGTTGGCTACTTGCGCACAAGCAGCGCAGCAAACGTCGGCGCAGAGAAGGACTCCGATAAGCGGCAGCGTGCTGCGATCCAACGCTACTGCAAGGCGGCGGGCTACGTCATTGCCGACAGCGACTATTTTTACGACGAGGCCGTGTCCGGCGCCGACCAGCTCGGATCACGCGCTGGCTGGGCGGCGCTCATGGCGCGCATCAACGGCAATGGCGTGCGTGTCGTCATCGTCGAAGACGCCAGCCGCTTCGCTCGCGAGCTAATGGTGCAAGAACAAGGCATCCTGGAGCTTCGACAGGCTGGAGTAACGGTGCTTACTTCCAGCGGCGACGACTTAACGGCATCGAACGACCCAGGGCGCACCATGATCCGGCAGATTATGGGTTCGTTTTCGGAGTATGAGAAAGCGCGCCTCGTCGCCAAACTACGCAGCGCACGGGATCGCGTTATCGCTGAGAAGGGGCGTTGCGGAGGGCGGCGTAAGCTCGCCGAGCTGGAACCCGATGCGCTTAAGCTGGCTCGGAAGCTGCGTCGTGCTAACCCGCTCACCGGCAAGCGCATGAGCTATCGCGACATTGCGCAGAAACTAGCGGAAGCCGGACACGTTGCGGCATCGGGCAAGCCGCTGTCACCGAGCGTCATTAAGCGACTACTGGAAGGGTAGTGTCGCTAAGCACGGAATCGACGGCACCATCATGCTCGCTGCGAGGATCGCGCCCTGTCGACACGCCGCAGAAATGACTGCATCGGCGTCGGTTGTGGCTCACGTGGCGCGATAGCATCGAGGCGGTTAGTCAAATCTTTGATCGCTTGCGCGAATGCACAGTTGGCTTGGAAGCTTACGCGTGCGTTTTCGAGAGACTGCTGCCGGTTGCGTGTGTCGCGCCAATACACGAAGGCTACGACGAACACGAACATCGCTGGCGGGCCGTAGCCGAGAAAGAATCCAGCTGCGGCGCCTATTGCAAAGACGAGCGATACATACTGATAGCGCCGAAGGATAGCTGCTTGCCTGTCTAAGTGCTCACTCACTTCGCGCTTTGCGTCTTCGATCTCCATTGCCCCCTCCAATGCAAGTTGGGCAACCGTAGGACGCAAAGGCGATTCGCACGGACTGTAAGTGGAACTGCCCACAAGATATCATTCGTGTTCACTATCGTGGGCAGCACGCCACGCCGCGGGAAGTGCCAACGCTAGCTTATTGGCGAACCTTGCACGTTGTGTAGCCCGTCACCCCGACGTGGTCCGAGCAATCGACTTTGACCGTCTTCGGCACGCCGGGCGCGGGGGCTGGTGATGCGTTAGCTGCCACTGCGGGCGCTGGTGGCGGGGCTGGAGCGGCTACGGCAGTGGCACCGCCGACAACAGCGCCGAATGCGGCCAATTGCTGGTCGCGCTCGTCTCGCTTCCTATCAGCGGCCGGAATGCACGCGATACCCTGCGAGCCGGTGTACTTCTGCACGCACTCGTCGAGATCCATTGAGTATTGAGTCGGCCCGCAGGCTGCGCATGCGAAAGCTGATGCCGTGGCCAAGAATGCTAGTGCAGCTCGCATGGTTGCCCCTCAGGTCACCCTGAGGTTGCAGGCTGCCGCGATTCGCACGTGCTGTCTCGGGGAGCCGTCGTGGCTGTCAGTGGGTGCAGCGCATGCCGCCGCTACTGCGAGCTGGAGCCGTTGACTCGGTGGCCAAATTCACACGGCTCGCGCCTGCAGCGCGTAGCGCGGCGGCGAAGCTGTCTTCAATACTGCCGGCCGTGCGCTCAGCTGCAGCGGCACTGATGTCAGAGAAGTAGTTGCAGCCAGGGGCAGAAAAAGATGGCGCGCGAAGCTGCGCTGCGAAAGCTGCCACGCTCTGACAATCGCGTCCGCTAAGGCAAGCTCTGCCTCTCGCCTCTCAGCCAGGCGATGGCCGGTGGCAAGCTCCGTCCTTTTGTGGACGATGTACCAGCGGTAGTCTTTGAAGCCCGCTTTCTTCCGTGCCCCGTGCTTCGTGTCCGGCCCGAATAAAACGAGCCGCGGTCCTCCGCGCGCCAAATCAGTGTTTCCTCGTACGCTTCCAAATGGCCCATCGTGGTTTTCCACGAGCGGCCATCTTTTACAGCTCGGAGGCGTCCGTTCGCAATGGCAGTGCGCAGGACATTGACGGTTTGCCCGTCCAGGCCCTTGTCGGCGAATAGCTTCGCGGCGGTTTTGAGGGGGAAGTAGGTTTGCTCAGTCATGCCACGCTTCGCTGTTGTTGCGTGACAGCAGCGTACGCGGCTGACTCGGCACCGACAAGTTCTACGGCACACGAACCATTTGCTCGATGAACGAACCGCGTGGCGCCTTCCTTTGCAGCAGTGCTGCAGTGCGGATTTCTTACGCGCGCAAAGGAAAGCCACGTGCTGTAGCGGTCAGAAGCAAGTTGTTGAGGCGCTTTCCTTCACTACTTCTGCCCACTTCGGACCAAGTTGCTCGCGCGCGCCAAGGGCATTGGCGCCGGCAGGATCGCCCTCCCTGAACATCTTGATGACCAAGCCTTGGTCATGCGTCCCGGCGATGATGGGCTGCCCTCCGCTGTACGTCGTTGTCGATTGGCCGCTCGCGTAGGCGACATTGCCGTAACCCGTCGCAGTTGCTGAGCCCGTCGTGTGCGCTTGCACGGGCGTGTAACCAACCACGCCAACATTATTCTGTGCGTCGCCACCTAGAACAATGAATTTGTCGTAGCCGCGATTGATCGTCTCGATAGCTGCCCGACGAAACGCGACATCCTGCGCGCCCGTTGAGCCGCACGCAGGCGCTGCCGAGGTTGATATTCGCAGCGTGTCGACAGACAGCGGCATGATCGCAGACTTCGCGCAGCCGACGAGCGCCAGCGCGGCCAACATAAGCAATTTGCGACGCATAAATCCCCCTAAAAAATACAGGAAGGCTATCACGCGCGGGAATTGCTCTCAATGCGAGGTTTTCAGTCGCCGTTCATAAATCATCACGGCGCTTCAACGACTACACGAATGGGCGGGCCGTTTTCCATTTCTCGATAGTGCGCATGGCACGCTCGGCGCGCCTCAATGAGGGCGTCCCATTCATCATCGGGGATGGCGTGAATAACACGCGTGTCGATGCGTCCGGCAACATCGGAAATAGAGCGATACACCGCGTCGTGAACGGCGAGTGCGCACTGCGCTGCGTCGAAGTCAGCGCCAGCGTCGTCGACGATGTCCGCTGCCGCCGTCACAAGGCGACGCAACAGAAACTCTTGCTTGGCCGCAGCGTCGACAGCGTCCGCAAACACCTGCATGGGGGGCGGCTTAGCTCGTTTTACCCTGCGATACACGCGCATCTGTTTGTCGGTCGCCGGCTCGCAATCGAGGATGCTGCCATCCGCGAGCATGTCCCGAAGCCGGTCACGCAAGACGGCAAATTCACACCAGCACACAGCCGATGCCGCCAGTAGCAGGGGTGTTGCCAAGGGCCGCTCAATATCGAGCCTGATGGCGTCGTCTATCTCAGCGTCGGACACGTCTTCGAGTAGGAATGAACCCTCGCTACGCGCCAACTTGCGCACTTCACCGATGCTGATTGCGTTGTTCATTGTATCCTGCTGCCAGTGGTCGTCCACCTGCAGCATAGCAGGCGCACTCAGGCTGATGCCGCGAGCACGGGTAAGCAGGCGTTACTCGGCGGCGTTTACGATGCGCAGCAGCTCGCGTTCCCAACGCTCCAGCGCGTCGCGCTTCTCAGCGAGATATTCGTATTGGTCAAAGGGCCTACTATGCTTGCCGCTTGTCGCCACATGGAGTCACCGCCGGGCGGCAAAATTCGAGCTGAATACCAACCCGCAAACATAAGTCTATGCTGCCACACGAAATTCTTTATTCGTAGGGTTGCGCTCAATGTGCACCCCCGCAACCACCTTTATTTGCAGCGCTCTTTCGGCCGCTGTTTCCGCAGAATTCTTGGCCCCTTGCGAGAGTGCAAGGATACCGCCAAGCTCCCCCCTGACTTCGAGGCGGTATTCGCCGCCATCGTTGGGGATGACGCGGACCTCTTCTATAATGCTGCGCAGTAGCTCGATGGCCTCAAGATCGGCATCGGAGCGAACGAGGTCGCTCAAGGCCTCGACGCGGGCGCGGTAGATAGACGCCAGATTCGGATGCAGAAGCGGCTGCTCATCGCTGCTTAACGCCAACTCGCTCTTAAGTCGGGCCTGCTCTGTCTCCAGCGCCTTGAGCTTGGCGTTGATCGAGGTTGCATCGGCGCCATCGAGAATCGCATCGACGAGCCGTTTTATTTGCCGATCCACCCGCTCAAGCTCGCGGCGCATCGCACTCCTCGCCGACGAAGCCTCCGAACGGACGCGGTTGACCTCGGCGATAAACTCCCGCGTAAACTCCTCGAACAGCGCCGGCTCCATGAGCCGAGTCTTGAGACAGTCCAGAATAGTCTGCTCGATCTTGTCACCCCGGACAGTGACACGATTGGTGCAGGTAGCCCTGTCGCGGGCCCCGGCACACGCAAAGCGGTTAGCGCCGGATTTCGTATAGCTCGCTCCGCACGCGCCACATTTCAGCAAACCTGAAAGCAAATAGCGCGGGCGCTTGACCTGCCAAAATACCGGCTGCTTACAATCGGGCCGCGTTCCACGCGCCATTTCCGCTTGTCGTCCCTTGGCTCTATCCCAAAGGTCTTGCGGGACAATCTGCAATTCAGGAACGTCGGTCACCACCCAGCTCTCGCGAGGATTGAGGCGCGACTGCCGCCGACCGGTCTCAGGATTCTTCATGTACTTGAGCCGGTTCCAAACCAGCCTGCCGATATAAAGCTCGTTGTTGAGGATCCCTGTTCCGCGGGCGGCGTTTCCGTTGATCGTAGACGGCCCCCACGATTGTCCCAAGGGTCCAGCAATGCCTTTGATATTCAAATCCTTCGCAATCGAGCGTGGTGAAGCTCCGTCTCCATAGGCTGCGAAAATTTCCCTTATAACGGCGGCCTCACGGTCGTTGATCCTGCGCAAACCAAGCTCTGCCCCATCCATTTGGGGCGATCCTCTGACGACATCGTATCCATACGAATTGCCGCCACCCGAGCGACCTTTTTCCACACGCCCGCGCAAACCCCGATGGGTCTTTTCAGCAAGCTGCTTCAAGTAAAGCGCACCGATGGTGCCTGAGAGCCCAACATGTAGCTCGGTAATCAGCCCCTCACTCACCGTCGCAATCTGGATGCCCAAAAACGCCAGACGCTTGAACAGGTGCGCCACGTGTTCCTGATCTCGCGAGAGGCGGTCAAGGGCTTCGGCAACAACCACATCGAACGTTCCACGCTGGGCATCATCGATCAGCTTCTGATAGCCGGGCCTTAATAGCGACGCCCCGCTCATCGCGCGGTCATGGTAGGCGTGGAGATATGTCCATCCTTCGCGGGAAATGCGCTCGCGACAGACGCGTATCTGATCCTCAATGGACTCACTTCTTTGAAGATCACTGGAGTAGCGAGCGTAGATTACAGCGCGCACAGTAGAACTCCCCTACAGCTCATCAGCGACGTGTCTTAGCTTGCCTTATGCCTCAATCCGGCACGACGCTCTACGAGATGGGCTATTCTTGACGCTTCCAGTGCCCTTGTCAGATGCAGAACGGCCATTGGAGGCAATCTTGGTGGCGCAGCTACGGCCGACGTTGCGTGTCGGTTGACGTGCGGGTTTAAACGAGGGCCGCCCGTGAAGTGGTTTCAGACTATGAACCTCGTCTCGTAAGAAACGCTCGATCGGCGCTTCCTTGATCGTGCCGTGCTTTCTTCTGTTTGCCACCTCGCACTCCCAACGAGCGAGGTGCACTTCGAACTCGTCCCAGCTTGCGAAGCGCCGTCCGGCGATAGCGTTATTTTTGACGTATGCGACAGCCCTTTCAACTTTGCCCTTTGTGCAAGGCCGATAAGGTGCACAAGCGCGAGGTGTGAATCCCCACTGCCTTGAAAAGGCCATTAGCTCATCGGTGAAGACGACCCCTCGACGTGTATTGTGATGGATGACGAGCGAGCGCGCGTTGTCCATTAGCACCTCTGCCGGTACGCCGCGGAAGACAACGAATGCGCTTTTCAACCCGTCCAACCAGTGGCTCTGCCGCTCGTCACGATATGCGCGCACGTGCAAAAGGCGTGAGTAGCCGAGCACCGCGACGAACAAAGACGCGCTGACCTGACGGCCTCCGATTTCTACGCGTGTCCGGCAGAAGTCGATCTGCACCTCCCTACCTGGGGGTGTTTCGAACCGCCCATACGTTCCCTGCAGCTCCGCTTGCTTGGCCAGACGATGGGGCCGCAATGCCCGCTGCAGCGTTCGGAGGCTCACCACTTCAGCCGTCTCGGAGCAAAACTCCTTGTGTATCACAACGACGTTGCCGCGATGCCGACGAAAGCGCTCTGCGAGCCAATCATCGTAGCCATCGAGCTTTCTGCGACGCTGCACCTTAGCGATTGGCACCGGGCCGCCCGCTTTCACGTAACGCCTCACGGTGTGCGCGCTGCAGCCCAAGATATCGGCGATCGGCTTGATGCCATAACCACCATTATGGAGGGTCATCATCGTCGCAACCTCATCGTGCGACTTCATGACTGCCCACCTGTGGCTCGTCGCTTCTCGATAGGCTTGGCCACCCGATCTTCGGATTGCCGCCGAGGAAAAGAGTCCCGAGCGTTCTGTGAGGCAGAAGCTCCAAGCCGCGGAGACCGAACGTCCAGGCGCACTCGGGTGAACTCCCGGGCGGCAATCCGGCCGAGCAGCTCCGCTAATGTGAAAAGTTCGCGTTGCGTCATTCCCTCACGGTAATCGAGAGAACCGCCGGCGGATTACTTTGGGGCAGTCGTCGCAGGATGGACGCGATTGCGTAGCTTCAGAGTCTGTTCGGAGCGCAGACCGCGTCATCGTACGGTGGTCACGCGAAGAACAAGTGATGGGTGCGCGATCCTGATACCAATAGATGCCGCCTGAGTATTCTTACGCTGCATACCCACCTGGAACATGGGCCGCTATGCACTGAGTGGCCCGATAATTTAAGAGTTCGCTTTATTAGATTCCTTTTGCGCTAAGAACAGCTCGTAGGTCCACTTTGGCGCACTCCCTGCATTTTCCAGCGCCCGAAGGATAGACTTTACGCGGTCGCGCCACTGCGACTCGTCTTGCTCAATTCCAAGCGGTCTGGCTGCTGCATCCAAGAATGCGTACAGCTTTGTACCATTCCTGTATTTAAAGGGCTTGCGTATGTTGGAACGCGTCAGATGCTGATAGATTTCGAGCAAGCGCGCAGTCCAGTTACTCAACGCCTCATCACCACGGTAGCCTTGCGGAACCGTGATTTGTCTTGCGGCACGGACATCAACGGCTGCTTGACGACTTCGACCCCGTACTTCTCGCGCCGCGCGCACCATGGTGATAACTTCGACGAGTTTTGCTATTTCAGCCATCGATTGCGCAACAACATCTTCAGATTCAAGTTCATCAGCAAAGATGAGCGCATCAAAGATTTCTCTGCATCCGGGACCATCCGGCGCGCTATCCACGTCTGCTTCGAGCAGCGAAAGTAGCCGATTAGCCGCTGCAGCAATCTGTTTCAGCTTTCTTTCAATTTCTGAGGGCCTCAGCTTGGACTGTTGACTCCGCCCCCGCTGATCCAAAAAAAACCAGCGTGCGGCATCCTCGAAGGCATCAGCGTCATGCATGACCATTTCGGGCCCGACGCCAAGCGCATCTGCTATCGCCTCGTAATCCTTACGTGCATACCGAACCGGTGTTCTGGAAGCGCGTCTTGCTACTTCGTCAGCTGAGACTTTCGAACCGCGTGACGCTTTCGGCCGCTTCTCCGGGCGTTTTGCCATAGGGGGACTCTCTGCATATCGGTGGGAGATTAAGCCGTCGCGCCCACACGAGCACGGGATCAGCCCCCATTATTTCTCGATATTGTCGTCCGGCGTGACGAGATCCACGTGGCTCACGCCCAGTGCCTGTGCGATCTCATACAGAGTAATGATCGTAGGATTGCGGGTTCCGCGTTCCAAGCTGCTCAAATACTGCTGACTGAATCCGGAGCGCGCTTCGAGCTCCTCTTGCGTCAGGCCCTTAGCCTGTCGCAGTCGAGCCAGATTCCGACCAACCAGCTTGCGCATATCCATTGCGCAACGGGTCGCAGTTTACACACTATATTTTTATCAACTATAGTATGTAATGGTTGTCTCGACTGAGCGGGGAAGCGCCTGCCCAGGCGAAGCAGCACGCCAACAGTCAGAGCCAAATTGACCATCTTGACTGCTGGGCGGAGGCACCTTTTTCAGCACGCTATCCTGATGCCGGAGACCTAACTGTATGATCGCAATTAGGAACGCAGCCTCCGAGCCTACAGTACTGGTACGTTCATGCGAAATATGCGGGTCTTCGAGCAACCATCTCCTTGGCACATTCGCGCACTGGCCTCTTGTTCAGTGCCACCAGTGCAGCTTCGTCTATCTCCAACAAGTGCCAACATACGAAGCCCTCGCTTCCGACTATCCATGGGAGGTGACGTTCGCCGCAGAAAAACTGCGGCGCGAGAAATCGCGCTTGGGTTGGCTGGACGCGGCAACGCGGTGGCGTACGTATCCCGGACACGTGCTTGATCGATACCGACGCCGCAATGCCATCGGACTATGCGGCAACGTTCTTGATGTCGGCTGTGGTGGGACCTGTCGCGTTCCCGAAGGCCCTAAGCCTTTTGGTATCGAGATCAGTGCGGGTCTTGCCGCCCAGGCACGATCAGCGTTTGCCGCACGCGGTGGGCGAGTTGTTCACGCAAGTGCCGTTGAAGGAATGGATTCATTCGAGGACCACTTCTTCTCAGCTATCCTCATGCGTTCGTATCTCGAGCACGAAGCCCAACCTCGGGTCGTGCTGCAGAAGGCATTCCACAAACTGGCAGCCGGCGGAAAAATATACATTCGGGTCCCGAACTATGGATCCATCAATCGACGAATCTGCGGACAGCGCTGGTGCGGCTTTCGTTTCCCTGACCACGTGAACTATTTTACTCAGAGCTCGCTACGTCGACTCGCAGAAAACACAGGCTTCACCTACAAACGCATCAATTGGCTGTCGCCATTCGACGACAACATTATCGCTGTCTTATCCCGCCCCGATACGCCCAGAGCCCCACATCTCTCCCAGGATCTCAACGCAAACGCAGATAGGGCGTCTCCACCTTGCTAGCGACGCCGTTGCGGATATTTGTGAACTCAACGTTCCGCCAATCGCATCGACAGAGTCGCGCTCATCCACCAACCCAGCCACGTGACGCTTGCAGCAGCATGTTTCAGTATCGACGAAGCTTTCAAACCAAGGGTCAATATATGAGTACGAGTGGGACCGGAGATTCGTTAAACCGCACCCAAGCTAGCGATTGCTGGTGAATACGACGGCACGAGAATACTTGCATCTACTGTCCACATCAAAATTGTAGATAGCATTTGAGACGCATTAATACGGCCCCCCCGGGGTCAATCCAGGTTTGCTGCATCCACCTATGCAGCGGCTCCGTGCTCATCACACTCAGAAAGGCCCAGCTCGGTTACAGATGCTGGCGCACGATGCCGTCGCTCTGACATCTAGCCGCGTCGTCGCTATCTCGATGTCCCCCTTCCTGACTGCAACGGCCCACAAACTCCTTGAGGAGTTCCCCGGAGCCCACTTACCAAATATCGGATCGAGAAACGCGCTATCCACACGGCGACATCGAACGCTGCCGCTGATGTCTTGAGGCATGTCGCTCGCCGCGTCTGGGCTGCACGTCGAAAATCGTTCGATAGCATCGCAGTGCTCGGCAGGTTGGAGCGCAGCCTGCAGCATCAGTCCCTAGGCGAGGTGCTGTTAACGGACCGCCGCTTCCGCCCTCGCGGCAGAAGCGAAGCTTAGCGCATGAACTCCTGGCATAGCTCTTGAGGCGCAGTGTCTTTGATTATTCGACGATTGATCCGACTCAAAAAACTTTGGCCGGTCTCACTGCGAGGACGAGAAAACGGCAAATCTAACGGGACGCGAAGCAAACGAGGATGCACCCAGCGGGCTGCTCTTACACGCCGGCATCTGTCCACAAACGCAGCGAAGCTTTTTCAGACCGGCGTCGTTTGCAGACACGAGGAGGAGGGGTCAGACGACATTTAAAACTGCGCTCGTTACGCCACGAGAACTGCTCTCCTTCTGCTTAAGGACAGATAAGGCTGAGTTCGCGGTACCGGAAAGAAGGGAGGCACAAGCCGACCGTAGTGACGGTACCGCGAACTCAGCCTTATCTGAAGTTGACATGCGCACACGTGACGTCACCTGCTCTTGGCAGACGCCTCCCCCCAAGTGTCAAAGCAACACCTGGCGGGGGAGCTCCTCATCGCTCAAAGCAGTGCAGGGGAGGCAGTTTCACGTGGCGTTTAGGGTGCATTTTCGATGTCGCCCAACAGAGGGCCCGAATGCCACCCGTATGTGTGCACCGTCTGCATGATGACGCGCGTCTTCTTCGGGGAGAGAATGCTCCCTTCGCCGCGCCATGCCGCAACCAGTCCGAAGCACAAGGGTTTAGCCGGCCTGGACTGCGCACCACTCGATGCGGGGCAATGTGATTGCCCGCCGCGATTTGGGCAAATTGACCGTTTTGTCCCGATCACTTCCAGCGTGTTGGGCGTAGGCCCCTGCCCATCAAGCCGCTGTGGGGGCCACACGCGATCGGCTGTCCCCGAACTCATGCAGCGCCACAGGCGGCAAGGCTTAGCCGCGTGAAGAGGACACACAGTCTACTGGCCACGCAATCTTCGGCGCCGTTAAATTACCGCCAACCCACGCGCCGAAATTCGCCTTGACCCGGCAGCCCGCCGCTGGCCCTGCCTGTAAACTGGAACCGCACGGTCACGCCGTCCGTTGGATCAGCAAACGGCTTCGTGCGCGCATGATCCTCGATCAACTCCAAGTCGAGCCTATCGCCAGCACTACCTCTCGTGAGTAGGTCGAGGGCGTAATCCCTGTCTGCGCGACCCCGGAGGGAGTCGAGAAGGCGGCCATCGCACTAACGAGCGCATTGATACCGGCCGCATCAATACTAGTTCCTCCAGCCGGAAGTTCGACCTTATCGACAGCGGCCGCGGCATTCGAGAACCAATTCGTGACCTTGGTGGTGCTTCCGCTGCCAAATAACGACAAGATTAGGTCGTCGTTCGATCGTCCAAACCAGACCGACCATTTATCCACTCCATCAATCGCAATGATATCCTGGGTGGCGATGTCGCCCTCTGCATTGTCGATTGTATTTACGTCGCTTCCGAGCATGATCTCGTATCGGTCGGAGCCGGCCCCCCCCGAGAGGACGTTCGAGCCAAGGCCCCCAATGAGCACGTCGGCACCGCCTCCACCAATGAGGGTATCGTCGCCAGCTCCGCCCTCCAGCACATCGTTGCCGGGCGTGCCCGTGATCGACATGGCAGCGAAGTCCTCGAGCTTGCTGTAGATGCCAAAGCCACTACCGTCCTGGCCTGCCGACTCCCAGACCACGAGAATGCGCCCATCGGGGAGGATCGTGATGCTTGCACCCTGCTGATTATCGGCCGTAGTGGTGTTGATGGCGAACTCCGTGCCGAGCGCCGTACTGTACGCATCGTAGCGCTGGCCGTAGATGCCGTAGGCGCTGCCATCCTGGCCATAGGACTGCCCGACGGCCACAAAGCCGCCGTCGGGAAGTGCGGCCACAGCAGGTTCTGCCTGTGCGCTGTTCGTATAGGTGTTGGCGCGGAACTCGCCGCCGACGGCTACCCCCGCCGCACTGCGTCACCTTGGGATGGAGCGTCTTTGCCAGCGCGCAAATTCATTCATCAAAGGACTTCAGTCCTTCGTCGAAAAATCGTACGCGCTCTACGCGGGGCGATGATGCGCTAGTTACTTGCTCATGAATATGCAAAGCCTCCTTGAGATTGGCGGCAATCTCCGGCAAGTCTTTAGGCGTCAAAGGGCGGGAAAGTGTTGTGAAATCGAGTTTAACAACGCAGATTGGTCCGAGCGATGTATCGTTGCCACCAAAATGAACATTCGCTGCAGGAGGAACGCGCCGATCCGGGTCAGCAATTAGTTTAAATTGAAGGTCACCGCCTCGATAAACAAAAGACCATCCACGCGCAAAACGTGCCTCAATCTCAACTCCTTTGCCATCCACTAGAAATTCAACTGGGATCAACCGCCCATACCGCTCTTCCATTCTTCGTTCGTAATGCCACGTCATTTGGTGAGTTTCCTTGCGATATAGAACTCAACGAACGAAGATATCAACGCTCGTCATCTCAATAGGTTTATCCATCTGTGACTCTAAAAGACTGGTGCGTTCCATTCTTCGACGGTCAGCCCTGTTTCAAACCTGATATCTTCATCTCAAACGCGCCGGCATTCTCATTGGCACTGGCATCGATCAATCCACCTATGGGCCCGAGCAATATGCTCGGCGCCAGGCTGGCAGCCCGCGGAGCAACTTCCAGCGCATAGGTCTTCCCGGCTTCAGCGTCGAGCTTGACAGAAAACTCGCCGGGATAGGACCATGTGGAAGCGGCCAGCAAATTGGTGCCAGCCGGCATGTCGACAATTGCGTTTTCGCCGTTGGCTATCGACGCTACCTTCTGGCCATTGAGTGTAACTGTGGCGGATGCGGCGGCGTACTGCAGCGCGCTGACACGCGTGATCGCGACACGCGCCTTGCCCTCGGCAATAGGCGATCGTGCCAGCTTTTGAGTTGCTGGTTACTCTCTGTTGACTCAGTCCACGAAGCGGCCGAGGCCCGGTTTTGTGCTCGTCTCTGAACCCGGTCGCTGTCTGCTAGCACCCCTTGCAAGGGTCCGTAAAAACGTCGAAGCCGGGCAATCGGTGACCGCCCGGCTTCCGCATTTCGAAATGGGTGCGGGCTTAGCCCGCCTTGCGGGCCTTGCGGGCGGCGTAGCGCGCATCGCGATCCTTCTTGCGCTGCGCCTCAAGCTCAATCTGCTCGTCGATTTCCCGCGCCTGTCGCGCTTCGCGCTCTGTGCGCGCGGCCAGTTCTTCTGCCGCCACTAGCGCTGCATGCTGCTCCCGTTCGAGGCGGCGTGCCTCTGCACGCTCGGCTGCCAGCCTCTGCCGTTCGGCCGCTGCCAGGGCACGCGCCGCCCTTTGCTCGGCGACTGCCGGGTCTTCCGCTCGAGCGCGGAATCGCGCCAGCGCGGCGCTTTTGGCGGCTTCGGACGTGGCCCGCCGGTCGTTGAAATTCGGGTCCTTGAAGGCTTTCATCTTGCTCCAGTCAATCGGTTCAGTTTGCTGACCCGAAAACGGCGCTTCCGTCTCCGGGAAACAGCTAGCGGCTCCTTAGCACGGAATTCGCTACCTCGCGAAATGCCTCTGACGTCATTCTTCCTTATCCATCTCGGGACAGGGGCGCCTGACTGGTGGCGACGCCACCTACGATACGCGTCGCGTCATGAGCTTCGGTGGCTCCGCCGGCGTCAGCGAAGGCGACTTTGGGCCTCGGGCTTTTTTCAGGCCCGCTACGCGCCGCCCACGTGCTCGGCACACAGAGAGAAGGCTTGTCCCAATTGAGGAAATGGGACAGCCACGCCGTGCCCGCTCTCGGTGCACCAACTTGGCTGTCCGCTTCCGAATGAGCGGTCGATGCATTGGGCTGGCGCCGCTTCAGGTTTCCAGCCCTTCCAGCATTGCCGCAAGTGCGGCATCAAGCGGCTTGGCGCCGACCTTTTCCGGCAACAGCTGGCCATCGATCATGAGCATCGTGAAACCATGCGCCAGCGCCCACACGGCCGCCGCCTGCCCTCGCACCGGCTGTTTCCTGAATGCACCGCCGACCTGCCCGCGCTCGATGATGCCGGTCAGCTCGGCAAACGCGCCGGCGCCCGCTTCCTCCAGCTTTGCATGCGCCCTCTTATCGACATCGCCACTGAACATCAGGCGATAGAGCGAAGGGTTAGTCGTGCCGAAGTGGATGTAAGCTTTCACCGCCGCGATGAACTCGGCGCGTGCGGAGCGGTGCGGACGCGCGATTGCCCCGGCGATCTCGCTGCGCAACTGATCGAATCCGACTTCCGCGAGTACCGCCAGTAGCGCGCTCTTGTCGGGAAAATGCTTGTAGGGCGCGGCGTGGCTGACGCCGGCGCGGCGCGCCACTTCCCGCAGTGTGAACTGCCAGCCTTTGTCTTCGCGCAGCATGTCCTGCGCTGTCTCGATGACGACCCGCCGCAGGTCGCCGTGGTGATAGGTGCGGCTGGTTTTATCCTGCATCCCCTGCTCGCGCGTTCGTGAAGTTGACACTGAAAACATATGTTGACACCGTCAACACAGGCCTCCTATATGACCGCCACAAGTTGCCACTGTCAACATAGGAGATCAAGCCATGAATGCCCATGTTTCTCCGCCCCAGGGCGCAAGCTTTCAGTCTTTCGATGCCAACTGCACCCCCGCCAGCCTGCACGGCATCCTTGCCCGCCAGCGGGCCGCGGTCCTGCGCGACGGTCCGCCCTCGCTTGCCGCCCGCAAGGCCGATCTCGCCAAGCTGAAAGCGGCGATCCGCTCCTATCTGCCCAAATTCCAGGAGACCCTGCACGCCGACTTCGAAGGCCGCTCCGCCAATGAGACCGCAATCATCGAGGGAACGGCCCTTATCCAGGGCATCAACTACCTGAGCCGCAACCTGCGGACTTGGATGCGTCCTCACAAGCGACACGTGGAGATGCACTTTGCGCCGGCGAGCGCGCACGTTGTCTATCAGCCGCTCGGTGTGGTCGGCATCATGGCGCCCTGGAATCTCTCCATCGGACTTTCGCTCATGCCGCTGGCGACTGCGCTTGCGGCCGGCAACCGTGCAATGCTGAAGCCATCCGAGCTGACGCCTGCGACCAGCGATCTATTGTTCCGGATGCTCGCCGAGATCTTCCCCGCGGAGAAGGTTGCGGTGGTGACGGGCGGACCTGATGTTGGCGCGGCATTCTCGTCGCTGCCGTTTGATCACATTGTCTTCACCGGCTCGACGCCGGTCGGCAAAGCGGTGATGAAGGCCGCGAGCGCCAATCTCGTGCCGGTGACGCTGGAACTCGGCGGCAAGTCGCCCGTCATTGTCGAGAAGGGTTTCTCCCCCAGTCGCGCAGCTGCCAGCCTCGCCTTCGGCAAGCTCGCCAATGGCGGACAGCTCTGCGTCGCGCCCGACTATGTGCTGGTGCAGGAGAACGACGTCGACGCGTTCGTCGACGCTTACGATAGGGCGGTCAAGGCGCGCTACCCGGAAGGGCCGGCGAGCGAGGACTACACCTCGGTGATCAACGAGAGGCACTTCAACCGCCTCACGGCGATGCTCGACGAAGCCCGCGCCAAGGGTGCCCGCGTGATCGAGGTCGGCGCCAACCCGGATGGTGCGCGGCATCGGCCCCACACGCTGGCGCCAACTGTGGTGCTCGGTGCAACGGCCGACATGGCTGTCCTTACTGAAGAAATATTTGGCCCGGTGCTGCCCGTCGTCGCCTACAGGAAAATCGAGGACGCCATCGCGCACATTAATGCCGGACCGCGGCCGCTGGCTCTGTACTATTTCGGTTCCAAAGGTTCGGATCGCGCCAAGGTGCTCGAGCGCACGACATCCGGCAACGTGACGATCAACGACACGTTGCTGCACTACGCGCAGGACGACCTGCCCTTTGGCGGCGTCGGGGGCAGCGGGATGGGTGCCTATCATGGCATCGAGGGCTTCCAGTCGCTCAGCCATGCGAGGGGTATCTTCGAGCAAAGCCGCTGGAACATGACCGGCGCCATGCGTCCGCCGTACGGTACTCTGACACGCTTCGTGACATGGTACCTGATGCGATGAGGTTCGCGACCAACGCAGCGCGGCCTCAACGTCGCGCTGCGCGGCCATCCTCAGCCGCCGTCGGTGGACCGGCCGAAGGCGTTATGAGACCGATCTAAGAGCGGGATCTCTGTGGCGGAGATACGTTCTCGATAGTCCGCACGGAGCTCATTTCACCTGCTTTAGATACGCACAGAACATGTCGGCCATTGCGTCGGCGTAACGCTCGATCTGCTTCGCGGAGGGAGAGGTTTCCGAGAACGTCTTTCCGGCCTGACACATCGTCGTCTCGATGAGGTCGCCCGCAAGTGACCGCGTTTGCTTTGAAACGCGAGGGAGCACCTCTTCCAGAAATGCAAAGATGGTCTGAGTGCCTGATGTCCTCGCCTCTTCGGCTTGCGGCGCGTGGCGGTATAGCGGAGCAGCGTCGTTAAGGGCAACGCGCACGGCCGCCTCTTCACATTCGGAACGAATGAAGGCATGAACAAGCCTTCTCAACCGCTCCAATGGCGGGCGTGCGCGATCCTCGAGGATGGTACGCAGCAGTTGACCGGTTTCCCGCCATTCATCGCTCTGCAACCGGAATAGCAACGCGGCCTTATTGGGGAAATACTGGTACAGCGACCCCACGCTCACGCCGGCGATCTCTGCCACGCGCGCCATGGTGAAGCGCGATGCGCCCTCCTTTGCCAAAACCTGAACTGCCGCCTGCAGTACGGCCTCGACAAGCGCTTCGGAACGCGCCTGCTTGGGCTTCTTTCGCTCGGAAATCTCCGGGTTTGATGGCTGTGCCACGCGCGACCTCGTAATGCGAATTGCGAACCTGACGAATTATTCATATTTTTGATTAGGCCGGTGAAGCTGGGGCCTGACAAGGAAAAATCCTGATGACCACGTTGACCATCGCGCCGCTTGCACCACTGCTCGACCGGCTTTTTGGTGAGGCTGATGCCAGCGACCCCGAGAACGACGCTGTCTTCGCAACGTATTGGGCCGGCCTCTTGGACGATGACAAGGCGCGGGTTATCCGCAGCAAGACCGAATACACCGACGTCTATAGCCGGATGAAATGCATCCCGCTCGCCGTGTCGCGCGAGACAGGGCTGCTCCTCTACATATTGGCGCGCGGTGCCGGAGCCTCCTCGATCGTCGAATTCGGCACGTCGTTCGGCCTGTCAACACTCTGCCTGGCCGCCGCATTGCGCGACAACGGCGGCGGCCGGCTGGTGACCAGCGAATTTGAACCTTCCAAGATCGCACGGGCAAAGGAGAACCTCGCGGCTCGCGGCCTCGTCGACCTGGTCGAATTCCGTGAAGGGGACGCACTGGAGACGCTGGCCCGCGACCTGCCTGAAACCATAGACATGCTCTTTCTCGATGGCGCTAAGTCGCTTTACGCGGGCATTTTGGATCGCGCCGAAAGCCACCTGCGGCCGGGTGCATTCGTTGTCGCCGACAACGCTGATCTCTGTCCGGAATATCTCGCCCGAGTCCGCGATCCGAAGCATGGCTACCTGTCGGTGCCGTTTGCCGAGGACGTCGAGCTTTCGATGAGGATCGGCTGATCCCTCACCAATCTGGAGAACACCTGTGCACGTCTTCCTCACCGGCGCCACGGGCTGGGTCGGCTCGGCCATCGTCGCCGACCTGATCGCAGCGGGGCATCAAGTCACGGGCCTTTCGCGCTGTGCGGAGAAGGCCGCCGCGATCGAAGCTGCGGGCGCCCGTGGGGTCCGCGGCTCGCTTGCCGACCTCGAAATCCTCGCCGAAGCAACGGCTGCGGCAGATGCCGTAATCCACACCGCCTTTGATTTCGCCAACTTCGCGGTGGGCGTTGAAGAGGATCGGCGGGCCATTGAGGCCATGGGCCGTGCGCTCGAAGGGTCGGATCGGCCCATGCTGGTCACCTCTGGGCTCGCCAAACTCGCGCCCGGCCGGCTGGCAACCGAGGACGACAGGCCGGACCCGACATTTGCGCGTCAATCGGAGGCGGCGGCTCTTGTCGTGCGCTCGCGCGGCGTGCGCGTCACCACCGTGCGATTATCTCCCTCCGTCCACGGCGTCGGAGAAACCCACGGCTTCGTCCCTTACCTTATCGCGCTAGCGCGCCGGACCGGCGTGTCGGCGTACATCGGCGACGGTAATAACCGCTGGGCCGGGGTTCACCGTCTCGACGCGGCGCGCCTGTATCGGTTGGTGCTGGAGCAGGGCGTGACCGAGGCGGCGTACCATGCCGTCGCCGACGAGGGCGTGCCGTTCAGGGTCATTGCCACCGTCATCGGGGGCGTGCTTGGCCTGCCGGTTGAGCCGAGGCCGTCAGAGCATTTCGGCTGGTTTGCAAGCTTCGTCGGCGGCGACATGGCGGCATCGAGTGCGAGAACCCGCATGTTGACAGGGTGGAATCCGGTTGGGCCGGATATTCTTTCTGACATTGGGCAATCGGACTACTACGCTCGGTAGCGAGGGGCGATCTCTCACGACTGCAAACAGCAGGCACAGCCGAACTTGGCTCGGCGTTCGCGCGGTGCCTGAGTCTCGCAAGCGCTGCGTCGGCTCACCACACCGATGTCGACGCAAAAGCGGTTGCAGCGGCAGGTCGCTAGTGCCGCCTAGCTAAGCAGCGCTTCGGCCGGTGCGTCCCAATAACGGAAGTCTGACGAGGATCACTGCGTCCTCGTCCCGCTTATCTATTGAGCGTCTGCTTTCGGGCTAGGATCGGTCATCGACGGCATCCGTAGAATCCCGGCAACGCCCAACGTCGGCCATATTCGTCGACGGCACTAGCGCCGTGGATTTTTACGCTTCAATGTGTCGAGCTTTGGGAAACAGCGCAGGTCTCCGATCGTATTGCTGCGGCCCAACCCCACGAACTTAGCTTTCGATCCAGCTTTGCGGTATGAGCCCAACACCTCTCCAACGCGCAACAACTGCGTCAGAAAACCAGCGTTCCCTCAAGTCTGCATGATCTGCGACTATGATCTGAAAAGATGACGACTGCCCGCTTCCAACATCGGACATCAGCTTGAATAACTTATAGACTGCCTCGCGATCCTCGTCCTGGAGGACATCGACATCACCATTACGATCTTGTTCGGCTGGGTAGTGGGCTTGCGAAGGTTGATCAAAAAAAAGGAATGCGGGAACCGGTCGTTGCTTGGCTCGAAACCACCTATGCAGTGCTAAGTGCGCAAGCACATGATAGCCCACCCAATTTTCACCGCTGCCCATACGTTGAAGCGGCACGGGGCCATTGAGAGTGTCGGCAACGACACTGAGTTGCTTTATGTCCAACCGAAGTCGGCTTCCACTATGCTCAAGGTCAAGCGCCTGAGCATCGCGAGTCATGTAGTCACCGATGATGTTCAGGATTGAAGAGAGCCTGTCATCGGTGTCATCCGATCCAAGTAACGCTTCCAAGGCTAGGACGCGCGCGCGAACTTCTTCTAGATCCACTCCCATCGTGTCCGCTACCTGTGGCGGTGGCAATGTCTCTAAAAAATACGTGATACGCCCGATCGTGCGCGCGAGCCTCATTTGATTATCTCGCTCGGATTGATAGCCATCTTCCAACTTCAAAAAGCTATCTATCCTCTCTTGGTTATTCCGCAGGTGTTGCTCAATCACCCGTAGTCGCTCAGTCAAGCCGGCTTGAGCCTCTTGGAGTCGCGGCACCTCCCTGCGAACCTGCCCGAGTTGTTGATCGAGTTCTTCCAAGGAGGATCGCATTTCTTTGACTTTTGGGACGTCACTTACGTGTGATCCGCAAAGGGCGCACGACACGACGTCATGTTCACCTGCAAGCCCCAAACTTGCCAAACGCGCTCTTTGCTCTTCCGCTTCAATAGCGAAGCCCCCGGCGACATCCTCAACATGGCGCGCTTGGCGCAGTTGCTCTCGAACCAAAGCGAGTTCGCCACGAAGCTTGCTACGTTCGCGTCGAAGATCGTCAACTGGCCCCGCTACGTCGGGCGGAACCGGAACCTCGCGGACGACTGGAGATATACCCCGAAGAACCGCCAAAGCCGTCTCTAGCTCCGGCGGATCGCCTTCCTGCAGCAAGCCAGCCGCTTGAGCCTCTCTGAATATATCGTCGGCCCGCGCCTTCGACATATCCGCCACCTGTTCACGCGCGGCTTGACCTCGCTCTAAACGCCGCAGCTCCTTCTTCTCGTTGTCAAGCTCGGCTTTCCGCCGCAACCGATCCTCATCAATTGCTCCGAGGAAGTACGGCAACACGTCCTTGATAGTCTGCGCCAGGAACGGCTCGCTTTGCCGATGAAAGAGAACTTTACGGCTGTCGATTTCGTCCTGATCCTGAAGGCAGAACATCAAAGCATGTTTGATGTTTGCCTTCAGAGGCAGCCGTGTTTGGCCCTCTGGCACGGCAGTGACATTCTCTGCGATACCAACCGAGGTAGTGAGCAATTTCTCGATGCCATCGACCGAGAAATTGCTTTTCAACGCTTCAAACCGTGGGATTCCCACATCGGCGCCCATTTGAAGGTACACATCCGGATCGCGGGTTTTCGGCGGAGCCGGGTTGCGTCGCCCGATGAAAATTCGCGTGTCACCGCGATCGAGAAGAACGCCGTACCAAGATACATGCTGACGAATAATGCCGTCAGAGACGTTGCAGGTATCGCGACCGAAGCAGAACTCAATAATATCTATTAGTGACGATTTTCCGGTTTTTGATGCTCCCGTAACGATGCTCAGGCCACTGTCGTTGAACTCAATTGCGTTGCTTTCTCCGTTGTGGCCATAGACCACTATTGCCCGAATTCGAAAGGTCACGGCGCAACTCCAAAAAGGGACATGAGCGTGGCGGGCGAAGTCAGAGGTGGGAACCAACGGCCCAGAAATTTGGCGGCGCTGTAACAAGCCCGTACATCATCAGTGTCAGAAGGAAGCTTAGGCGGGTCGGGACGCAATATTGCCGATCCGACGCAAATTCCCGCGCCGGAAACACTGAGCCAATTCTGAGCGCAACCAAACTGAATGGCTTCTCGCGTTACGTCCGCCATCTCCCTTGCTCTGTCGCCAAAACCTGCGATGTGCTCCGGATTGCTAGCTGCCCAGCTTGTTATGCCCGTCCTGAGAGTTGGCAGCCTTTGACGTAGCGGCTGGTTCAACACGATGGGCAAAACAAAAAATGCCAGAGGCAGAGGAAAGGGCTGAGCTTGTGGAGCGTCCATTGGATAGTTCTTACAAGCTGTTCGGAGAAGCAGTGCACAGAAAGCCGGGTTGAACAAACTTTGGTCTTCGGCCGAGCGTTCACTCCACGGGTTCATCGTCGCCATCCACATCAGGTTTTCTAGGGATGAGCGTAGAATAATGCGGATGCCATCCGACTTCGCATTTGTCCGAAAGGATGTGGTACGATCCATGCGAGACAAAGGGCTCCGACACTTCACGGAGCGGGACGCAGGTATCAGTCGTTTCTGCGTAAAGGGCCGATCCAAGTTCGGCCAATTGCTCGTGCGACATTTCGTTGGTAACCTTCCCCTCTAACCTGCCCCATCGCCTTTTCCAGTTCTCAGTAAGGCGCTTCCCATATTCGCTGAGTTCGTTATGCCGGAGCAGACCTTCTCTGGCCCATCGTGAACGCTGCTGCCGAGCTCTGAAATAATCAACGATCGCCGCCCTTTGTCCAGTCGGACCGACTGCCACTAGTTTCAGCTGAGAAACAAAAGGCCGGGCCTCCAACGTGCTAACGGCGACTTCGGATGGATCGGCCAAAGCGTAATCGATCGGGAGCTTCGCTGGTCCAAACTCTTCGCGCAAATCATCGATTTTGGAATCGATCAGCGCGACCGGAACCAGCTTGCCTCCCTTGGTGGCAAGCGCGTCAATCACTACCGCGAACCACCATCCCTCTAGACGCTCAACGAACAGTTTTAAATGTTCACCCCGGCAAGCTCGACGAACCGAGTCTGCAATTTCACTTGCGACATCAACAATGTTCGCCGAGGCGTCGAGCACCTCCACCATCTCAAGAATTTGCAAGCGGAGCGCCGGGGTTTGCGCGAGAAATAGCGCTGTGGCCCAGGCAATCTCCTTGTTTTCGGACGACGTTGCTGCCTCTTCCAGCTTCGCGCACGCACTAGCGACGTCACGGGCTGGACTTGGGCGTAGGGCGGCGAGAGCCGAACCGTTGCTGACTTTTGCTGTCGTCAATAATGTGAGTTTAAGGCGACCCAAGTCGGCCGGATGATCAATTACCCGCTTCGTCCAAATTCCAATGGTCTTCCATAGCTGAGTGGCCATGTCCGACATCGTCTTGGTTGTAAGGCTGTGTTTTGTCTGCACTAGCTCCAAAGGAGTTCCCGATTGGGAGAACGCCACGTCGTCGAAGCACTCGATGGAAATCTCTAGACCAGGTTGGGTCTGCTGACGCCTGAGAGCAGCCAGAAGTGCGAAGCGGCATTGGAACAAGTAACCGCTTGCTGCGTCAGACGCCGAATGCGTTGTCAATATATCGCGCTCCCACACCCTTTAGGCTTGGTCGAAATGATCATCTTCAATATTCGCGCACTCGGCTGACGTCACGAAGGACTCCATTGGGGCGCAGTCGGACAACAAGTTCACTACGGTCATCAACCGCTTTTACGGATATATCCGTGACTAACATGGATACACGTTCTGTCACCATGATTAAGTCCGTTCCCGTCACAATCCTGTGTGCCGGCAAGGGAGCCAGCGCGTTCGGGAGCGTGCCTATGTACTCTGCAGAGCTGAGCGCGACTTGATGCGCTTGATTAAATCGCACGGGATTGCTCCGGCTACGGACCACAGCTCTCGGCGAGGTCATTACGACAACTGAAGCCGACCAAATACAAACTTGTGACCTCTCCCTGCGGAGGCCAGAACTCTATCCAGTTGAGCTACAGGGTGCAGAGCAGACACTGCGGCCAGCAAAAAAATGCGTGGCTGAGGCACAGTGCTCGACTTCCGCTTTCTCGGCATCGCGACCTCCAAATGCGGAGTCGCCTGGACTTAGGTTTGGTCACGTCCGCTGAATCGGGGAGCACCGGCCGAAGCTGCCGATGCCTCGACGTGTGCTGATGACCCAAAACAGAGGTCGTTGTTCACCTCGCTCGGGTGATTGCCGCTAGTCGAGGGGACGCCAAGTCCCGGGATCTCATGCGTGGACGGTGATTGCAAATAGCTCAAGGCGACGTCGGTAATTGCCATGGCGAAGCCGACTTTCGTAATGACCGTCGTTGTCAGCGAAAATGGCTGCTAGGTCACAGGTCATTGTAATTCCTTGGATCAGCCGCTCAGACCCTGACCTTCCACTTGATCCCCTCTCGCGCGAGCCGCTAGTTTACCGCAACTGTGCCGCGTATCGGAGGGGGCCGTGATTGAGTGTGGGTGGGGTTCGCCAGAGGCTATATCTGCCTGCGTAGCGGTCGCCGAAAGTTGGCTTAAAACGGCGGGCGATCTGGCAGGGCTTGGAAGTGCCGCTCTTATCACCACGCTCTTGGCTTACTTACTCGTCGTACGGCGCAGGCGCGACGAGCTTGAAAAGCTCTTGAAGGAACGAGAACAACGAGCCTCGAACGCGGAAGAGGCCCAGCGTCAATTCGAGGCCAGGATTAATAGTGCCACCGATCACGCCAAGAAGCTCGAGACCGAAGTCGCTGGGCTGACTGACAAGGTGCGGCTTCTGACCGAGGGAGTGCGCGCTAACGCAGAAGCTGCGCAGACCGTCCACGATGCACTTGAACTGTCGGGTTCTGGCGATACCTCATTCTGGAGGCGGCCGCCTTTGCCTCTCCATGATGCAGGCCTGCCGCTTCAGTTGCGCACGCATTGCCCCACATTGATGTTTGCCAATCAGAAGGGAGGGGTGGGCAAGAGCACGCTGGTGGCCAATTTAGCCGCCTACTTCGCGACCAGAGGGTTCAATGTACTTGCGGTCGACTTGGACTATCAGGGCACCCTTACCAATCAAATGCGGCTTTTGCAGTTCGGTCCTGGAGGGCCTCCCTTTGGTCAAGCGCTCGACGCCAAGACTGTTCTGCGCCATCCGTTCCGCAAAGCCGACTGGTCTGAGAGTCGGGTCAATGATGCCATAGTGACGGCGACGACGGACATTCCGCCCGCCGATCCCGGCATCTCTCCTGGTCGCCTTTGCTACTTAGCCAATGACTACGAGCTTTCGCAGGTAGAACGAGCTGTTGAGTACAGTTGGGTGCTCAACAGTCTTACCGACGACCCACGCTATCGATTGGCAGCCTTCCTTGCGCACGCAGCTCAGATGATCCGCCTAGATTATATCTTGATCGACGCTCCACCCAGGTTCACTCTCGGCTTCGTCAATGGCTTGGCGGCCTCGACCGACCTATTCGTGCCAACAGTCGTTGATACGCCTTCAACTCGTGCCGTAGAGACCTTTGCACGTCAGTTCGCAGACGTGGCGCCGCGCCTCAATCCCACTATTCGGTGGGCCGGCACCATCGGCACGATGACCACCGGAAATACCAGCTCCTTACCCCAGATTGCGAGAAACCTTGCTCAGTCGACAGAATTCGCAGTTCGCAACAGAATCCCGAACGCGGGTCCGTTCTTCTATGAAGCCTCCGTGCCCCGCTCGGCCGAGATCTCAAAGTCGACGGCCACAGGTATTCCTTTTCTGTGCTCCAATCTCTACCGGGATGGCGGCATTATCCAAACTCTCGGCGATCGCATCCTCGAAGCAGTAACGGCCAATGGAACGCACGCAGCGGGCAGCATTGCTCCTCGAGTTGAGCAAGCATCTACGGCCTGACGTTGCCAAGGTCGTCGCGGCATTTGCTGAGTCAAGTAAAAGCTCGGCCGATGATGCTGCGGCGGTAACCAGACTATTCGCCAGCTTCCGAACAAAGAAGCAGCGAGAGGCCGTTAAACAGACTGCGGAGCTTGTCGCCATTCTGGCGGCGCTGAGTGGCGCTGGCCACGACTTAGCTAGCCTTTCCTCCTACATTGCACAGCTGCCGCCGTCGCCAGCGCCCAGGGTGACTCAATCTGCACGCCCGTCCGGTCGCCAGTCAGCCAAGTCAGCCAAGCCTCTCGCTACCAAGTCCAACGAAATTGATGCCGGGATTGCGGGGCGGCTTGCGGCCGACCTGCTCGAAGCTCAACGGGATCGTGACCGGTTCCCCAAGCTTCACCAGCAGCTCAAGGACGCTAAGCGCGTCAATACGGCCACGCTGCATCAGATTGCTCGGATATTCCTCAATACCCCGGAGCCGTATTCCGGTCGCAAGCAGGCGCTCGACGACATCTTGCGCCGGCATCACGACGCCTTGCGAATTGCGGGGCAGGATCAAATGCTCGATCGCCTCAAGTCGATCTAAGGTGAGGTCGAACTCGAGTGCTCCAAGCCGGGTTTTGGGGTTTGGCCATTGATGACGCTTCTGGCCCGGAGCGTCAGGCGTCTCACGTCAGCTGTCGAAAGGCAGAGCGGCCCTAGACAGCGCCGTGACGATGTGCCTTGCGCGAGGTCGTCCCGACTTCCGCAAACTCGGCATCGCGTAATCGAGCGGCAATCCTCACGGTTGAGAAGCGCACCAGATGTTCTGAGGCCATTCGGGTACCGACTGTCCCAGAGCGTGTGTAGCGCACCACGATCGAAAGATTCGGTCACAACAGCGCGCGCCGCTCTCCCTACCGTCGCAACTCGGCAACAGGCGATTCTGGCAATCGCGAGACATCGATGAAACGCGGTTGAACTGTGGTCTCCAGTCCCCTATCGCTGCTGATTAGTGAGGTGTCTGGTGCGTGCTCGTATAGGCCTCTTTGTTGCGTTCGCGCTGATCCTGCGCAGCCTTCTGGCGCCAGGACTGATGCTCGAATTCGGCACCGAGCCTGGCACCTTCTCCGTCGTCATCTGCACCGAACATGGCTCAATAACCGTCGATCTCGACGCCGATGGCCATCCAGTTGACAAGAAGCAGGATAGGGGCAGCAGCCTAACCTGCCCGTACTCGGCCTCGTCGCTCGTCGCATTGTTGAGTACGCCGATCGCCCTTCCGGTGATCGCACATGAGACCACTCAATCTGGCGCCGCGCCCCGCTCGATCTCGCTATTCGCGCGCAACGAGCTGCCGAACCCCGCGCGCGGCCCACCAGTCGCCTAAGACCAGCTAAGCACGTCCACTCTCGACCTGCACCCGCGTGCAGGGACGGCGTGCGTGCCTGTTCCTTTCCGCTGCTCATCATCCAGCTGCACGAACGCGTTCTGCGCGGGCGATGAGCAAGCTTGTGCCAACTATCAAAAGTCGAGTTGTAAGATGCGTAAAAGCGCGAGATCCCGGCCGCTATGGTCGGTGTCGGCCGCCGTCGTCGCCGCGTCCATTCCATATGGATTACAGGCGCAGGAAGCCAATGTAGAGACGACATTGCCGCCGGTGGTCGTTGAAGCCCCGTCCGCACCGAAGAAGAAAGTAGCCAAGAAGCAGAAGCCCGTCAGCCCTGCTCCTATGGCACCCGCTACCGCCGAGCCGGATGAATTGCCAGAACCACTGGCGCGCTTGAACTCGGTCGCCAATCAGTCGTTCGCCCGTGTAAGCGAGGTAACGCCTCAGCAGGGCTTGGGCAGCAACGACAGTGCCCAGCTGTTCCAGAATTTCGCTGGCATGAGCTTCCAGACCGGCGGTGGCGTGTCTTCGCTCCCTTACCTCAACGGCTTCGGTGACGATCGGCTGAAGGTCGTGGTCAACGGCATGACGCTGACGTCATCATGCGGCAATCACATGAACCCGGCGTTCTCGTATATTGACGCCAGTGCTGCGGGCAGCGTGTCCGTCATCGCCGGCATCACGCCGGTCAGCAGGGGTGGTGACAGCCTGGGCGGCACGCTGTCAGTCGACTCTCCCGCGCTGCCGTTTGCCAGCGCGAGCGAAAGCTTCATCTCGGGCGGAAGGCTGTCCACGTTTTACCGCAGCAACGGCGATGGCTTCGGGGGCAGCGTTCATGCGTACGCCGCCACCAAGGATGCGAGCATCGCCTACACGGGGAGCACCGTTAAGGCCGACCAGTACAAGGACGGCAGCGGCCGCGTAGTCGACTCCACGCAGTACAAGGCAACCAATCACCTGCTGCAGGCAGCCGGACGGAGCGGCAACGATCGCTTCGGCATCGACTTCGGCTGGCAGTCGATCCCCTACCAGGGCTTCGTCAACCAGGTCATGGACATGACCGACAACAAGAGCTTATCGGTCAACGCCTACTACAAGGGCCAGTTCGACTGGGGCTTTGCCGAAGCGCGTATCTATCGCCAAGCGATCCGCCATAAGATGGATCTGCTCGAAGAGAAGATGAGTGTGTTCATGATGGGCATGCCCATGGACACGCGCGGCAGCGACACTGGCTATGAGCTCAAGGCCGGCGCTTATATCGCCGAGAACTCCCTGCTGCGCGTCGGGCACGAATACCACCGCTATCGGCTGGACGATTGGTGGCCGCCGCTTGCCGGTATGGACCCCTGGATGGGGCCCAGCACCTATTGGAATATCAACAACGGCAAGCGCGACCGAGCCGCGGTTTACGCCGAACTCGAGCAGCAGTGGTCCAGCGCGTGGACGACGCTGGTCGGCGTCCGTCTGGATCACGTCGTCAGCGATACCGGTGATGTGGTGGGCTACAGCCCCATGTATGACGCCGACGCGAACACCTTCAACGCTCTTGATCACAAGCGCAAGGATACCAACGTCGACGTGACGGCAACCGCCCGCTACGTGCCGGACGCCACACAGGCCTACGACTTCGGCGTCGCCCGCAAGACGCGGTCACCCAATCTCTACGAGCGCTACACGTGGTCGAACTCGGTCATGGCCGGCACGATGATCAACTGGTTTGGCGATCTCAATGCCTATAAGGGCAACATCGGCCTCGATCCCGAAACGGCCTACTCGCTACGCGCAAGCGCCGCTTGGCACGATGCCGGGCATCGCGACTGGCATGTGAAGGTGAGCGGCTATCTCTCCTATGTCGACGACTACATCGGCGTCGAGCTGAACCCTGACCGGGAGGGCCTGCCATCCGACCGTACGTTCCTGCAGTTCGTCAATCACGACGCACAGCTCGGCGGGGTCGATATCGAGGCAATGAAGGCGCTCGGCCATTGGTGGGGCGATTGGAGCGTCGGCGGCACATTCAGCTATGTCGCCGGCCGCGATCTCGATAACGACACCTACCTGTTCAACCTCATGCCGGTGAACGCCCGGTTTGCCCTGACGCACGCGCTCGGCAATTGGACGAACGTGGCGGAGGTTCAGGCTGTGGCCGCCAAAGATCGCGTCGATGAGGTGCGTGGCGAAGCCCGCACCGGCGCTTTCGCACTGCTCAACCTGCGTACCAGCTACGCTGTCAGCGGCTTCCGCTTCGATGCCGGCATCGAGAACGTATTCGATACCGACTACGAGCTGCCGCTCGGCGGCTACAGCGCCGCCCTCTATGGGCTGAACGGCGGGATGGTCGACGGAGCCGAAGTGCACGGCCTCGGACGCTCGTTCAACGTCGGTCTGAGCGTCGATTTCTGAACTCACTCCATCGCATCGATCCACCATACGCCCGTCTCGGGCCATGAAATCAGACTGGAGTAAATCCTATGCGTAGCATCATCAGCACCCTCGTCGGTGCGTTCGCCATCGCCGCCTTCGCTGCTCCCGTTAGCGCACAGCACTACGATCACGGCAGTATCAAGGATGCACCGCCTGCCTCGTTCAACTGGACCGGCTTCTATGTCGGTGCGCACGTTGGATATGGTCAGGGTACGGGAGAGAGCTTTGTTGCCAATCCCACGCGCACCACGCGTTTCGATCCGACCGTCGATAGCGACGGCTTCATCGCTGGCGGTCAAGCCGGTTTCAACCTGCAGGTCAACTCGCTCGTATTTGGCATAGAAGCAGACTTCGCAGGTGCGGATATCAATGGGGATACGCAGTTCGTCGGCTTCTTCGCTCCGAGCACGACTGACGCCGGCTACGATGTGAACTGGCTCGCCACTGTTCGCGGGCGGCTCGGGTTCACCGCCGGGAATTTCCTTGTCTACGGAACGGGCGGCATCGCCTACGCCGATATCGAGAGCAGCTTCCAGGTCGGCGGTGGTGCCGGGCGTCCGGGTGGTAGGTTCTCGGAGATCCGTAGTGGCCATGTTGCGGGCGGCGGCATCGAGTATGCGCTTTCGAAGCATGTCTCCCTCAAGGCTGAGTACCTCTACATCGATCTCAAGGACAAAGAATATCAGCTGCCCAGCGGCTGGTTCGGCTCCGAGCTCGATCTGGAGACGGCCAAGATCGGCGTCAATTACCACTTCTGATCTCAACGCGAAGGAGGGCTGAAGAGCCCTCCTTCTCCACTGTCGAGATTCGTTTCCACGTCGTGTCTGGAAAGTAGAGTTCATGTATCCGAGTATCAGGTCATCTCGTGCGCACGGGGCTGCCGTCGCCCTAGCCGCGTTTGCCGCGGTGATCCCCGCCGCAGCGCAAGAAGCTCAGCCGACGCAGCTCCCGCCCGTCATAGTCGAGCAGAGCGCGGTTCCCAAGAAGCCGAAGGCAACAAAGAAGAGCAATAAGCCGAAGGCTGCTCCGCAGCAGACCACGGCCGCTCCGATTGCACAGTCGGGCGCGCCGACATCGGTAGCTAACGGCACGACAGCGCGATCGGGAAGCCTATCCGTGCCGAACACTGCCGAGGCGCTGGACATTATCAACCAGATCCCCGGCGGCGTTGAGATTGTGCCCGACACGCAATTCAAGAATGGCCCCGCGAATACTGTGAAGGATGTGCTCGGCGCCGTGCCCGGGGTCATCGTTCAGACGCGATGGGGACCGGACGGCAGGCTCTCGATCCGCGGCTCTGGCCTCACCCGCAACTATGGCAACCGCGGCATCAACATGTTCATGGATGGAATCCCAATCAACACGGCGGACGGCCTCACTGACCTATTCGAGATGGATCCCACGGCCTACAAGTATGTCGAGGTATTCAAAGGTGCCAACGCCCTGCGCTACGGCTCCAACTCACTAGGCGGCGCCGTCAATTTCGTGACGCCGACGGGATATGACAGCGATGCCTTCGGCGCTCGCGTCGATGTTGGCAGCTTTGGCTACTTGAAAAGCGCCATCAGTTCAGGCGGCGTATCTGGCCCCGTCGATTACTTCATCAACCTGTCGGCTCAGCGCGAGGATGGATACCGCGACCACAGCGACAACCATATGGAACGCCTCAGCACCAACCTGGGGTACCGTCTCTCCGAGGATGTCGAGACGCGCTTCTATGTGAACGCCAATACCTGGCGCGCTCGCTTGCCCGGTGAGGTGACGAAGGATGCGGCGCTGAAGTCGCCGCGCGAGGCAAATCCCGAGTGGGTGCGGCTCGACCAGCAGCGCAACATCGACTCGCTGCGCATCGCCAATAAGACAACGCTTCGGCTGTCGCCAGAAACGCTGGTGGAACTCGGTATCTTTGGCGTCGATCGGCACGTGGAGCATCCGATATACCGATGGATCGATTATAAGGTGCGCGACTATGGCGCGTTCGCTCGCAGTACCGACGAACGCGTCATCGGAGGTTTCCGCAATCGGCTCATTACGGGCGTCAACGTTCACAACGGCACCATCGACTACAACGAGTTCTTCAACGAGACGGGCGCCATCAAGGGGCAACAGACGGCGTCTACGGTAGACAAGTCCGAGAACTACTCTGCCTACGCGGAGAACAGCTTTTACGCGTTGCAGGATGTCGCGCTCATTGCCGGCATGCAGTATACGCACGCGGTCAGGGACCGTCGGGATCGCTTCTTCACTGACGACACGCTCTGCTGCTTTGCGGGCGACAGCAATCTCGACGACTCTGGACGTCGAGAGTTCGACTTGTGGAGCCCGAAGGCTGGTATTCTTTGGGATGTCGGTCGGAGTTGGCAGGTGTTCGCGAACGTCTCTCGCAGCGGCGAGGTGCCGACGTTCGACACGACCTCCTACACGTCGCCGCCCAGCCCCGATCTTAAGGCGCAGACGGCTACCACCTACGAGATCGGCACCCGTGGCAGCCGGGCTGATTTCAACTGGGACGTCTCTCTTTATCGGGCGGAACTGCGCAACGAGCTGCAGTGCCTGACGACCTACATGGTCGGCACCTGCGGCATCGTGAATGCGGATCGCACCGTCCACCAAGGCGTGGAAGCAGGATTTGGCTATGCGTTCGCGAAGTCTGTCTTTTCCAGAGAGGATCGCTTCTGGCTCAACCTGACTTACACTTACAATGATTTCTTTTTCGACGGCGACGCGAAGTGGGGTAACAACCAGCTGCCCGGCGTGCCGCGGCACTACCTGCGCGCGGAAGTGCTGTACAGGACTGTCGATGGCTTCTACGCCGGCCCGAACGTTGAGTGGATGCCGGAGGCGTTCTACGCCGACAATGCCAACACGCTTACGGTGGATCCTTACGCGCTGTTCAACTTCAAGGTCGGCTACGAGCTGCTCAAGGGATGGTCCGGCTATATCGAGGGGCGCAACCTGCTCGACGAGCGGTACATCTCCACCACGATGACAGCGGAGACTGCCACCGCGGCCTCTGAGCTGTTCAACCCCGGCCTCGGGAGGGCGATCTACGGCGGGCTTCAGTACAGGTGGTGACGCAATTGAGGCCTCGTTCAGAACCGCCAGTTGAGGCGTCCGGAGACACCGTGATCCTCGACGTCGCCGGCAAGCTCGCCATTGTAGGAGAGGCTGAGCGTGGCGTCGGGCGCCAGCAGCACGTCGAAGCCGGCATCGATCAGCGCCGCGTTGCGCGCCAGCGGTACGCCTGCAATACCGAATGCCGGTCCGCCGCTGCTGAACGCAAGCCCTTGCACCGGATCGATGTCGCCAAATGCGTACTGCCAAGCGAACGAAGCGCGCGGCGCGATGCGCGCATCGCCCAGCATCGCGTTGCCCGCGATTCGTAAGCCCAGCGAGGCGAAGCCGGTGTCGTTGCTGCCACCGAAGCCGTCAAGCGCCGCAGCGCCTCCCTGCTCCGTGAAGCGATCCGTCGACACGTGCACATAGGCGAGGTTGGCGAACGGCTCGTAGGCAATGACGCCCGTGCTCAGCGGCAGCGCCGCCTCGGCGAACAGTTGTCCGACATCGCCGTTGTAGGAAGCATCGACGCGGTCGAGGAAGCCGGGGAACGCTACCGTGCGGTTGCTGTCGATATCGTTCCAGCTCCACAGGCCGCCACCGCGCAAGGCGACGGCGCCCGCCATGCCGCCGGTGTAGGCCGACAGGTGGTAGCTGTCGATATTGGCTGAGGAGCGGCGCACACCGACGTGAACGCTCGATTGCGAATAGCCGAGTGCGAGGCCGGCGCGCCAGCCATCGCCGAGGTCGGCATCGGCGCCGGAGAGAAAGCCGCCAATGGTGCGATCGGCGGAGGCGGCATTGCCGTTGCCGTCGAAACCACCCCACGAGCCGAAGCCTTGCGTCCAGAACACCAGCGGCGAGGCAGCTACGGGCGTGCCGTCGCCCGATGCGCCACGGCCGCTGCCCATGCCGAGCGCCATCGGCGCATCGAAGCTGCCCGCGACCGTCACCGGCGCGTCGGTGCCGGCCCCCGCGAGCTGGGTTGCGCCACCGCCCTGCCCCGCATTGGCCGCCTGCTGCAGGCGGCCAAGAATAATGCGCCGCGTCAGCCGGCTGTCGTTTGCCAGCACAGTGCCGACCGAGGCGTGCACCTCGCCCGACAGCGCATCGAACGCTTGCCGCGCGCCGTCGGCGCTTTGGCCGAATACGGCAACGACCAGCGGGTTGTTCGCCGGCAACCCATTGAGCGCACCTGCCACTGCCGACTGGTTCGGCGTCTCAGCGACATCGGTGAAATTGACGTCGTTGCGCGTCAGCGTCAGCACAACATCGTTGCCGTCCGCACCCAGCGATGCGTCATTGCTCGCGTAATCGACCGTTGGTGTGAGGAAGGCCAGATTGCTTGTGATCGAGGCGAACGGACCGGCCACCGCATCGACGCCATCGTTGTCGATGATGAGATAGCTGGTCGCCAGCGCATAGTTGCCGCCATCGGCCAGAACCCGCAGCGTCGCGCCGGTGAGGTCCACGGTGCCGTTGACGATGACGAGATCGCTCTGGCCGGCGGCGTTGGTCTCAATTTCAAGGATCGCACCGGCTTGCAGAAGATAGGGGCCGTTTACGGTCTGCGTGCCGATGGAATTGCCCGGCGCATGCACGCCCCCCGCCTGCACGGTCACGCCGCGCAGGCTGCCGGTGCCCTTCAGCGTACCGCCGGAGTTCACGGTCGTCGCGGAGTTTTGAAGCGTGCTGTTGACGGCCAGCGTACCGCCCGCAACTGTCGTTCCGCCGGAATACACTTGCATGCTCTCGAACGTCATCGTGCCCGTGCCCGCCTTGGTGAAGCCGCCTGAGCCGTCCATAGAGCCGGAGAACGTCGTCGAGGTGTTATCGCCGCCCGCCGTCAGCTCCGCGTTTAAGAGGAGGGTGACGGTGCCGGCTCCGGCCAGCGAGCCGATTGTCTGATCGACAGACCATAACAACAATGTTGCGCCAGCTCCCACCACATGGGCGCTGCTCGATGACAATGAATTTTGGCCATCAGCGCTGATGGTGCCGGCGTTGATGAGCGTAGCGCCGGAATAAGTGTTGGTACCTTTAAAAACTTGTTCGTACGAGCCTTCTTTTATGATTCCGCCCGCGCCCGAGATATCACCGGAATAGGTTCCTTGGGAGAGAAAGGGGTTCCCGGCCAAGGTGAGCGCTGCCGTGCCAAGCAAGAGCTGGGCGCCAGCGCGGCCTGTCAATACCGATGCGGTTTGATCGAAGTCGTTCAGGTCGACGACTGCGGTTTGATCGATACTCAGTTCACTTCTCGACGAGAAGACATTCGCTGCTCCTGCCCGCAGAATGCCATCGTTGACGATTGTTCTGCCCGTGTGGATGTTGCTCCCGGATAGCGTCAGGGTGCCCGTGCCGGCCTTGGTGAAACCGATACCGGACATCACACCGGAAAACGTGGTGGATGCGTTGTTGCCACCCGCTGTCAACCTGCTTGTCCCGAGATCTACATTGCCGTCTCCGGCCAGAGAACCGATCGTCTGGTCGATACCGTTGGTCAGACGCAACACTGCGCCGGCGGCGACGACATGCGCGCTGGCGGCCGACAGTGAATTCAGTCCGGCGGCATGCAGTTCACCCGCATTGATGCTGGTCGCGCCGGAATAGGTGTTGGTGCCGGTCAGGATGATGGCGCTGGCACCATCCTTGATGATCGAACCGACGCCGGAAATCGCGTTGGCGACCGTCGCATCGGTGGCCGACTGGTCGATTGTCAGCGACCCGCCACCATCGACGGCAATGCCGCCGACGAGGTTGGCGATGCCGTTGGTCAGTCCATTGACGCCAAAGCTCAACGTGTTGGCACCGCCCGTGAACGCCAGCGCATGCGCCTGCACGCCGTCGCCGGAGATGCCGCCTGCTATGCGGCCATCGCTGGTGATGGTGAGGTTGGACCCGGTTATGCCGATGCCGCCAACGCCTGCCACGAAGCCGGTTCCGCCATTGCCGGCAAAAATTCCGCTGCCCGCTCCCAGTGTAACGGTCGTATTGTTGGCGAAGATGCCGATACCGCCGTCACCACCGTTGCCCGCCTGCGCGCCAGCGCCACCGTTGCCGCCGTTGCCCGCATACAGCGAACTTCCGTTCCCCATGGAAATTCGGCCACTGTCCGCATTCGGCATGTAAATGACGTGCCCACCGGAACCGCCCGAGCCACCGTCGCTGCCGAAAAGCCCCTCGCCGCCATTGCCTCCGTCTCCAGCGGCTACCGGAGCGTTGATTCCCACGCTGACGTCCACGTCTCCATTTGCCATTGAAGATGAGTGGGTCCCGCCCGCGCCGCCACCGCCACCGCCGTCACCATGTCCTCCGTGACCGCCTCTACCCCCTGTGGAAGGGCCGAATATTGTACGGCTAGCCGAGAACGCACTGTTAAGGCCGCCACCGCCACCGCCGCCGCCTTGACCTGGCGCGTTTCCGTTAGCTCCATCGCCACCGTTATCATCGACAGTTTGCGCGCCGGCGCCGCCTGCAATCCCTCCGGCTCCCGATCCTCCAGCCCCGCCAACACCGTCAAAAAGCCACGTAGCGCCTGCACCGCCACCGCCACCGCCTTGACCCGGCACGGTTCCGTCAGCTCCATCGCTTCCGCCCGGGCTTGGAATATAGGCGTTTGCGCCGCCTGCCGTGCCACCACCGCCCGATCCACCATCGGCCGAAGCGTCGGTCGGATTGCACGCAATGAGCACTGCGGCCAGCGCCAGCGGCGACGCGATGACAGCGGCGCTTTGCAGGAGACGCTGTGGCAGCGGATTGCGTTTGGCGCGGAGCTTGCTGGCGACACCGTCGAGAACCTGATCCGTTCGCGCGCGGGGTGGGTCGATCCGTCGGAAACCGTTCGTGTTTCGGCCATTCCCGATGTGGTTAGACGTCATGCGTGCGTCCCCCGTCAGTGTGCGTATGATTCCCCTTAATGTTCGTCGCTAGCACGGAGCAAAATCTCATGTGTAGCCGGAGGGGACATCCGGACATAAAAACCAACGGCGTTGCGCGTTCACCGTGTTTTGGCTTTTTATCGAACCCCTGCAGCCTCGGGAAACGGTGGCCGCCTTCAGGAAGCGATACGCGCTGACATCATGCATCCCTCACTTCTCAGGGCGATACGCCTTATGGAGCAGCAATTCGGAAGCGAGATGGACATAACGTCCATTGCTCAGAACGTCGGCGTCACCCCCCGGCATTTGCGCCGCCTTTTCCTGCACGAGACTGGCGAGACGCCGTCCGAGTTTCTGCAGCGCATCCGGTTGAATGAGGCAGCGTTCCGATTGAAATGGGCCGACGAGGCGACAGAGGCTTTGGCCCACGCCGTCGGCTTTCGCAGCCGCCCAGCCTTCATCCGGGCGTTTCAACGCCAGTTCGGCATGCCGCCTGCCAGGTACCGTCGCAGTCTCCAGGCGCGCGCACCGGGCGCAGGATGCGCCACCAGCGCGGATGTCTTCACGCAGGAACTCGAACCGCTACGATTGCTGTGCCGAAGATACGTTGGCGACATTTTCCAACTACGCGCCTACTGGACTGACTTCAACGCGCGGCTGCCGAAGGAACTGGCCGACAGCCAAAGCACGCTTTACATCGGACAGCTTTACGACGACCCCCGCGTCACCGATCCAGACAAGGTGCGCTACGATTGCGGCATCGTCCTCACGGCGGATTACAGCTGTCGAGAAGGCTGCCTACACCACGACGACCTGCATATCGTCGAAACGATGCCGGGCACCTACGTCGGCATGCATCACCGCGGACATTTCGCGGCCATACCAGAAACCTACGATTTGCTGTGCCTCAACATCACGCATGGGCGCGTCCCGGCTGCGGCGCCGGCACTCGAGGTTCATGCTGTGCCCCGTCACATGCAAGATCCCGAGAGCCTCAGCTTCACGGTGCTGTTCCCGATCGAATAAGTTTTTCTCAACCCAGCCCCACGTTGCCCAGAGACATGCTCGGCAGGCCGACTGCTTTGGGACCGCACCGCCACTGAGCGAGCGACATTTTCGGGGTAGAGGTCCATCGGTGTGCTCGATCTCGGCACAGCCATCGTCGCGGCGAACACGCTGAACGGTCGCGATGCCGAGAATGCGGTCATCTGCGAGAAGATCGTTCAGGCTCGAAATGTGCGACGTCCGTAGTCCGCTGCACCCCAGTTAGCGAACGTGGGCGGGAACGAGTTTGATGGCGAAGTCAGAGTGAATAAAAGGGGTGGCTTTTCGCTCCGCTCCGCGGTTTCATACCGCCGACACCTGCGACGGCCTGCGGACCGAAGGCTCTCTTTCATGGCTACGCCGCTTCCAATAACAAAAGCTCCGCGGCGTCATTTCCTCGGACTTGGTCATTAAGTAACAGCGCGAGTTCGACGTTTCGCGCGGCAGCCGGTGACAACACCGCACAACGCTCAAGCAACGCGATCTGGGTGCTCGCTGAATCCCAAGAGCCCGCAAACTTGAGATTGCGGGCGATGGGCTCGCTCATGCGTGCACCGATTCCGTCATGGGCCAGCAGGCTGCCCAGCACCGCCTCCACACACCGATTGTTGCTTTCGGCCTTCCATTTGATGGCCTGCACGGCACCAAGGAATCCGGCCGGGAGTTCTCTCGCCATCACCGGCACCACGGGAATGCTGCGGCCCAGGGCGAAACCCACTTCCTGACCGCACCAATCGCTTTGGTTGAACCCGTTGCTGTGGAACGACAACAGCGCATCCATGCTGCCAAGCGCATCAAGCAAAACATCGTGCCAACGTTTCATCGGCGTGATGGCCTCATGGGCGAGGAACGGCGCGATGCCATAAGGCTTCAATGCCTCCGTCAGTAACATCAGATCGCCGAGCGCGGCCGTCACGTGGCTGACGAACAGCTTCAGGCCGGAACCCCACAACGATTGCTGGGGTGCGTAGGGGCCGATCTCGAAGAACTCCTGCATGACCTCAAGAGCCTTGGCATCGGCAACCGCGAGGCGTGCTTGAAATCTCGCACCCCGCCCCTTCGATTCCTCGACATCCGGCACACCAAGCTGCGTGAGCATGTCGTTGCCAACCCAATGGCGCCAGCCCTGGAGCGCCGCCGTGATGGGCTTTATCTGCTTGTCCGTCATGCGTCCCCTTAAATGTAGAACTTGAATTGAAGCTTCGGGCTATGCCCGGCCTCCGGAGCGGCGACCAACACATCGCCGACGGCATCGGCGAAGCGGATGGTGACGGGACGGCCGTCGTTGAAAAGACAAGTGTTGAAATTGATCTTGGTGAGACCCATGACGTCTGCGAGCACCTGGTCGAGATCGCAGTCTCCCCAATGCGCGCTGACAAACATCGGATTGGGCGTTTCGGGTCCGATGTATGTATCGAGGCGCGGCACGTAACCCGATGTCCAGAGATAGGCCGCGCGATCAGTGAGCTTGAGCGCGGTGCCACGGATAACCGGGTAGCGTCCGGCACGGTACAGCTTGATTTCGCTTTTGGTGGTGGGCTTGATTTGCACGCATACGAGCTTGGTCTCCGACGGCACCGACTCCTGAAACCCCTCCCACTCTTCTTTCGAGAACCGGGCTTTGCCGTGGAGGAAAAGCTCCAGCGGGGGTTTCCCGTCATGCTCGTCCCTGTAGGCATTGATGATCATGGCGATGAGGTCGCGGGCTGCGTACTTCTTCAGATGGAACTCCTTCTTGCTGTCGGAATACCAGGGACCAAGTGCCCCGCGAAACACGACGCCGTCGCCGGATTGGAGAAACATCTGGGCAGCGCAGCAGGCGTTTGTTTTGTCGCCGAGCGGGTCGGTCTGCTTGAAGACGAGCCCCACGTAGCAGACACCCGGACGGACATCGGCCAGACGCCACGGTTGCCCGCCGGCCTTGTAGAACGCGGTGGTGCAGAGCTTCCAGGCTATGGTCGCGGGGTCCTCGACGGCGCGGAGCAGGAATCCGTTGGCATTGCGGAAATCGTCCGGCGCAACGGTGGTTTCGCGCACCAGCTGGGTGACGATGCGGGGCGCAAGCAGGCGCGCTTTGAGCTGCCGCCGGAAATCGAGACCGTACTCGTAGATTTCCGCCTCTTCCTGTTCTTCTGGGAAGAACGACGGCTCCGCCTGCAGTTTCAGAGCGCGCTTGCGCGAAACGATGACCGAGCCGGAGGTTTGGAGCGCCTTCGGCACGATCTGGTTGGGGCGGCCGAGCTTATAGATCAGTTCAGGGACAACCACGAACCACATCTTGGGATCGACTTCCTGGCGGTCGGCAAAACCCACGAGCGGCTGCACGAACAGGTCAACCGTCTTCTTGATCGCTTCGTTGCGGTTGCCGATGTGGATCGCGGCCTTGATGGCGGCCTCGTCGACGACGATCTGGGCGGCGGGCTGAAGCGGCCAAGAACTGTTGAAAGCGGCCTGGAAGCCCGGAAAGGTGATGTGATGGAGGGCATCGGGATTGTGTTTCGGCACCATGCGCGGAATGGGCAGGCTTGCCGTCTTCACCCACCTGAGAAAGCGTGCGATGCCGTCGGGTGTGCCAATCACTCCGTAGTCGATCACATGCGGGCTGCCCTGGATTTCTAACGGCCCGTACATGTACAGGCCATCCCTCGGATGCTCCGCGGTCTGGCCGTAGGCGAATTCCAGCGCCGGCTCTTTGATGTACGCAAGCTTGCGGTCCCATGCCGAGGCCTTGGGCTTCCGCGCCTTTGCCGCAGGCTTAGTCGCCTTCGCCATCGTCCCCCTCTCTTTCATCGAGCGCCGCCTCGAAAACGGGATCGCCCAACTCGACGGCGGCGTCTTCGTCGGCGTCATCATTTTCCGACTGGATGGAGACGGGCGCCTGCATGGTGAGGGGCATGGCACCAAAACGCAGGATGCGGTCGCCGCCGACCGGGACGTCGATGTGCTCCTTGCCGTCGGACAGCCACGCCAGAAACGCCAGGAGCAGGTCGCGCCAGCGGTCGTTGCGCCAGGCGCGAGGAATGGATCGGCGCAAGGCGTGCATCTTGCTAGCCCGGGGGATCGGCGTGCCGCTCTCGGTGAAAATCAGGCGTGGCGTCAGTTGCACATAGGGCTCCCTTTCGACGCGCGCGTGTGCGCTCACCCCGTAGTGCCAACCGTACTTCGCGGCCCCCTTGCTGACTTCTCCGGTGAGGTTGCGCGATCCCTTCCATCCGTTTTTCCAGTCGAACCCCACGCGCTCCTTGCCCTTCATGAGCAAGGGTCCCACCCAATAACCGCGTGTGCGGCTGGAGAACTCGTAAATACTGAGGCCCTTGCCGGCGAGATGCGCCTCGAACGCCATGCGCACCAGCACCGTCAGCATGTTGCGGGCTTCACGCGGCTGCAGGTTGAGCTCGCGGACCCCTTCGCCGATGAAATCGTCCATCGGGATTTCCTGCACAAGCCGGGGAGAGATGCCGCTCGGCGTGTCGCGGAAATCCGGAAGCCCGCCGAACGCGAAGAACCCGAGGCCGTGCTTGACGCATGGTAGGGTGTATGCGTCGACTGCCGCCTGCGCGATGTCCTCTGCGCCCGCGCCCGAGAACACGAAATAGCGCATGGTCGCCGGCATCTGCCGGACCGGCAGCCAGTTTGAGACAAGGACTTCAGGCGCTGTTTCAAGGATGGCGTTACGATTGGCTTGGGCCGCCAGCCATCGCGTCATGCTTTCGCGGTTCAATCCCGGGGCGCGGGAAAGCGCCGGAACCCCCTGGAGCATCTCCATCAGTTCGACGAGGCCGCTGCCCCAGCCCGTGCGGAAATCAATCCATTGAATGTGCACCGCCTGAAAGGGCGCTTCGCAATCCTCGAGCTTCAGGGGGATGATGAAGGCGTCGTCGCCGATCTTCTTGCGCACGTCGGTCGCGATGTGGATTTCGTTGCGCACGCCCTCCTTCTCGCAACCGGCCTTCGTGGCGACCCACAGCATCTTGGATGCTTTCGTCCGCAGCGCCTTCTCCAGGATGCGTTCCCAGTCGTCACCGCCCTTGAGGCGCAGGACATCCGCCCACACGTCGTAACCTGCGGCGCTCAGCCGCGCACCGAGCCACATCGCAAAGTCATTGTCCTCGGTCGCATGACTGATGAATAGGCTTCCGCGCATCTCGGCGTTTGTGGCCGTGCTAGCCACCATGGCGCGGGCTGTCGCCTTACGGACGCTCACTAGTTCCCCCAACTGATTCGGTTTCGGCCGGAGTTTAGCACCCTGGGGCGGGTATCAGCACGGCTGCACACAACGTGTTCAGTGTCGCCGGGAGAAAACCTCAGCCCTCCCATTTCGGCTTGTTTTTGTCGCCGCCAACAACTTCGACGTCGGCGCGCTTGTACTGGCGTCTGGATGTCCGCTCCCCAACAAACAGAAGACCGTGTCGATCAGGGACGGTAGAGGCCTGCCCACGTCATCGTCGATGGCCGCTCATGGGACCGACCCCTCGTCGTCATATCGCCCATTTCGCCACTCCGATCGCTGCCGATGGGTGGACGCTAATGTATACGCGTCGGATGGGACGGGGTCGGCTTTCTTCCGGTCATACAAAGAATGAATATAACGTCGACGCGCGCCGCAGCGACAGCACATTCATCGACGGGCACCTATCGCAACGTCTGGGATCAGTTTCTAGCGTAGCGTCGCTGCCGTCATGGCCTCGCTCACTTCCCATAGACGCTCGGCTGAAACCGGATCGACAGCGTAGGGCGCAACTCCGCATGGAGGCGGTTCATCGCCCTCGAACAATGGTGCTATGTCCAAATTGGCGCAGAAAACGCCTCCTTTGCCGTCAAGCAATGGACTGACCGCGCACCACACGTGCGTCGCGGCACCCTGCGGAATGGACTTCATATCGCGTTCCGGATCGATGACCGGCTCGCCATTGCCATCGAGATTGCCCGCGGCTTTGAGCTGATCGACCGGAATATGCTTAGCAAGACCGGTGACAATTCCACCTGGATGCAACGAGAAAGCTCGAATGCCGTGCTGTCATCCGCGGCGATCCAACTCGACGGCAAAGAGCACGTTCGCCGTTTTCGACTGGCCGTATGCGCTCCATCCGTTGTAGTCGCGCCGGTCAAAATTCAGGTCTTCCCAAACGATCCCGGAGAGACGGTGCCCCAATGAGGACACGGAAACAACGCGTGCCCCCTTCGCGCGCAGCAGCGCCGGCCATAGCCTCAGCGTAAGTTGAAAGTGGCCCAAGTGGTTCGTTGAAAACTGGAGTTCGTTGCCGCGGGCATCACGGGCCAAGTGGGGGTCAGCCATAATGCCGGCGTTGTTGACCAGGATGTGCAAAGGCATCCCCGACTGCACAACGCCGCGGGCGAATGCGTCGATCGAACCAGGATCGGTCAGGTCCATAAAGCCGACCTCGATCCCACCGCCTGCCTCGGCAATGGCTGCGCAAGAGCGTGCCACGTCGCCGGCCGGGACAATCACCCGCGCTCCGGCTGAGGCCAACGTTCGTGCGGCCTCAAGCCCTAACCCCGCGTACCCTCCCGTCACGACGGCGAGCTTACCGGTGAGATCAATGCCTCGGATGACGTCGAGCGTTGTGCTGTGCGCGTTGAAACCCGATCCGAGCGGTGTCTGCGGAGTGATCATGATAGCTCCAGTCGCGGCTTTTGCGTTTGCGGAGGACTAGAGATCGGTCACTCGCTGCGGGTCGGCCGCTGCAAGAGCGGCGGCACGTATCGGCTTTGGCGGATAGATCCAGACCGTATTGATCTCATGCTTGATCTTCTTGGCCTCAGCGCCGACGTGCTCCACTTTTCGATCCCAGCCACGAGTAAAAAGGGCACCTGCTGCTCCGAGATCGAGGCATGTGACGTAAGCCTTCTGATGGTAGGGCGCGAGTTCTTCGCCGAGCAGCTCGGCCGCCGCATTGTGTCCGGCAAACGCTCCCATGCGCGTCGCATGCTGGCACGACATCAATGCGAAGTTCCCGTCGTCGTCGCATGCAGCCTTGGCGGCATCTCCTGTTGCGAACACACCTGGGACGCCAACGACGCGAAGCTCGCGGTCGACAGTTAGACGACCGAAATTATCTCTTTCACCTGGAACTTGCGCCGAGAATGGAGCGGCGCGCATACCGGCGGCCCAAATGACCGTTTCGGTTTCGATCCGCTCACCATCAGAGAGCGTAACACTCGTCGCGTCGATCGTGGCAACGCCGACACCAAGCCGCGTTTCGATGTTGACTTGATGAAGTGCATCCTCGATTGCGGGGCGCGCCTGCGCACCCATGTCGGGCGCAATGATCCCATTCCGCTCAACGACGATCACACGCGTATGGGCGTCCTCGCCGAGAACTGCCCGCAGCCGGCCCGCCATTTCTGTCGCCGCTTCGATGCCAGTGAACCCGCCGCCTGCAACGACGACGGTGTTCCTTGCCTCCGAGGCAGGCTGGCTCGCAAGTCCCTCAAGGTGGCGGTCCAGCGCAACGGCGTCGTCCAGACTGTCCACGCTGAAAGCATGCTCGGCTAGTCCCGGGATATTCGGGCGAAACAGACGACTGCCGGTCGCAACAATCAGCCGGTCGTAAAGGATGGAACTCCACTCTCCGCTCGGGCTGGCAATCACCAGGGAGCGGCAGGACGTATTGACCGCCTCTGCACGGCCCTGGACGTACACGACATCCACCGCTGCAAGGAGCGGCCCTAGGGCAGCGGTCATAGTCTCGGGATCGGGTTCGTAGAGGCGCGGTCGAACGACCAGCGTCGGCTCGGGCGCAACGAGCATAATTTCCAGCTCATCAGCCGAAGCGCCTTTGATATCGCGCAAGCGTGCCGCCGAGAGTGCTGCATACATTCCGGCGAAGCCGGCACCAATGATGACAAGTCTCATGTTTCAACTCCTGTCGCGAGGCCGCGGTTCACCGTCGCGCCGCCGAGACGGCGCGTTTTGAGGAATCGCGGTGTGGGTGTCAGGCTGTGATGAAAGCCAGCAGGTCGGCGTTGATGATATCCGCGTGCGTCGTGCACATCCCGTGCGGCAGATGCTGGTAGACCTTTAGAGTTACATTCTTCAGTAGCTTTGCCGACAGCGGCGCGGAATTGGCGATCGGAACGATCTGGTCATCGTCTCCATGCATTACCAGCGTGGGAACGTCGATGACCTTCAGATCGTCGGTGAAGTCCGTTTCCGAGAACGCCTTTACGCCATCGTACTGCGCTTTGGCGCTACCCATCATGGCCTGCCGCCACCAGTTCCAGATCACGGCCTGCGATGACTGCGCACCGGAGCGATTGTAGCCGTAGAAGGGACCGCTCGCGAATTCGAGATAGAACTGCGAACGATTTGCCGCGAGGGCGCGGCGCAGCCCATCGAACACCTCTGTCGGCAGCCCACCGGGACTGGAAGAGGTTCTGACCATGATCGGTGGCACGGCGCCGATAAGCACGAGCTTTGCGACGCGGCCGTTACCGTGGCGTGCAACGTAAAGTGTTGCTTCACCGCCGCCGGTCGAGTGACCGATATGGATCGCGTTGCGCAGGCCCAGGTGCTCTATGACGGCGGTAACATCGGCAGCGTAGTGGTCCATGTCATGCCCATCGCTCACCTGGCTCGAGCGTCCGTGGCCGCGGCGGTCGTGCGCGATGACACGATAGCCCTTGCCAAGAAAGAACAGCATCTGCGTGTCCCAATCATCGCCGCTGAGCGGCCAGCCATGATGGAAGACAATGGGTTGCGCGGTCTTTGGACCCCAATCCTTGTAGAAGATCTGGGTACCATCCGGTGTCGTGATCAAAGGCATTGAGCGTGCTCCGTTCGTTTATGTGGATGATGTGAGGGGCGGATCGTTCGCCGATAGACTAGGCGATCGACCCGCTGTTCGTTGCGACGCGGCTCGTTGCTGATCAGTAGTCCCAGAACACTGGAACCCAGCGGAAGGTGTCGCCGTCGATTGCGACATGGCCGACCGAGGGGAACGGCAGGTGCGTCGCCACCAGAAGCTCACCGGTTTCGGCCAGCTCGCGTAAAAGCCGGATGCGCACACGCGCCGCCTCTTCAGGATCGTGCTCAAAGCCGTTGTGCCAATCGGGTTGGTCGAACCCGACAGCGAATACAGCGTCACCGGCGAAGGTCAGCGCATCGCCATTCGACGCCAAACGGACCACGCTGTGTCCGGGGGTATGGCCGCCGGTTCGGTAAACAGTGACACCCGGAGCTACCTCGTGTTCGTCATCGAACGTTCGCAGATAGCTGCCGTACTCCTTCACGAACCGCGTCGCTGTGGCCCGAAGCGCATCGGGAAAACCGGAGGGCATGGCCGTGTGCGAAAAGTCTGGTGCTTCCCAGAATGCGACCTCGGCGGCAGCGACGTGAATTCGCAAATCCGGGCGCAACTGTTCCCTCACGCCATCGACGAGAAGTCCACCAACGTGGTCCATGTGCATGTGGGTGAGCACAACGTCGGTCACCGCGGCAAGATCGATGCCCGCTGCGGCGAGGCGCTTGACCAACTGTCCGGCGCGCGGCAAGTGCAGATCGGGATCAAGCCCAAGCCCGGCATCGATGAGAATTGTCTGGTCTCCACGACGCACGATGGCCACGTTCAGTGCCCAATCGAATGCATCCTGCGGCAGGAACATCTCGTCGAGCCAGGCGGCCCGTGCGGCCGGCTCGGCGTTGTGTGCCAACATCGCGGTGGGAAGCGGCAGCACGCCATCGCTGACGACGATGACGTCGATCTCGCCAACCCGCACCGCGTAGCGCGATGGGACCAACTCTTCGGACTTGTGCGGAAGCGATGAAGCGGTGCGGGCACTTTGCTTTGCGACTACGTCCAACATGTGAGGCTCCTTCGATCGGTCACTGAACATTCGCTTCACCCAAACGGGCGGGCATGGCGACGGTTTAGCGATCCGCACCAAGTGCTGCGCCAGCATGATTGCGGCGATTGAAGAGGAATTGCTGTCAAATCGCCCGTCGGCGAAATTCGCTGGGAGATACGCCCGTCAGCTTCTTGAATGCGGCTGCAAAGGCAGTCTGCGACGCATAGCCGAGCGCTGCCGCAACCGTGACGATCGGCATGGATGGATCGCACAACATGGCCTTCGCCTGCTCCAAACGGTAATGCCGTAGCCAGGCATTCGGTGGCAGCCCAGTGCTTTCCTTGAAAGCCCGGCAGAAATGAAAGCGCGATAGTCCTGCGTCCGCGGCCAAGGCAGCCAGCGAAACGTCGGCATCGCTCTCCGAACGTAGGCGCTCTAACGCACGCCGAAGGACTCCTGGAGACAACCCACCCGAGGCCGGCGGCGTAGCAACGGGGGCGCCGACATGCGCGGCCAGCAACCGCGTCGCTAACAGGTCAGTGATCTGCTGCCGGAACATGGCGTCCAACGCGGAATTCCCCTCGAGAGCTTCCGCTGCAGTGGTGAGCAGGCGTGATGTAATCGGATCAATTTGGCCCGTTCGCTCCACAAGTTCCGGGGCCGATGCGTAGCGCGCTTCATCAGCGATGCGCTCGATGGTCCCATGGGGAAGATAGAGCTGAACAACGTTGACGTTGCCAGCAATGTCCCATCGCGCGCTCGTGCCGGCGGGTATGATCGTCACGACGCCCGGCCGCGCCACACCTTTCGCGACGCTTTTTCCCGTTCGTCGCTCCAAGGGCTGCATCGTGTCGAGGTACGTCATGATCACGTGATCAGCCATCGGCTCAACGACGTCGTGCAGGGCGCCGTGTTTCCAATGGGCGATCCCACCGCTTGATGAGGTTAACCCGGAAACGATGTTGAGCGGCTTGGTCTTCAGAACGCGCGCCATCTCCGCCTCTGCGGCGCGACGCTTCCGGCTCTCCTCCGCCTCGTCCATCGACCACCCCTGAACGCGCTAGTTGGAAATCTCCGTGGTGGAACGATCAGGTCACGCTCAGACCGCCATCGACGGCTATGACCTGCCCGCTCACCCAATCCGCATGCTTCCCGGCGAGCGCCACGATCCAGCGCGCCACGTCGTCGGGCAGGCCGCGCCTCTTAAGTGGTATTTTCTCACGCTCTTGCACTTTGACTGCCGCCGCAGCTTCGGGAGACAGCCCCATCATTCCTGTCAGCGCGTTCGTTTCGGTCGGTCCGGCGGCGATGGAATTGACGCGTATACCCTGGGGCGCGAGTTCGAGAGCCCAACAGCGCGTCAGATGCTCAAGCGCAGCCTTGCTCGCTGCGTAATGCGAGAGATTGGCCGCCGCCTTGTGCCCGAACGTGCTCGATACGTTGATGATCGAGCCCTGTGTTACCGTCAGATGAGGAATGGCGGCAGCGGCCAGTAGGCTCGGTGCCACGACGTTCACGGCAAAAATACTGGCGATCTGATCGATTGTTGCGTCGGCCAGCGGGAGAATGGCGCCGGCACCGGCATTGTTCACTAGTACGTCCAGGCGTCCCCACAGGCTTACTGCTCGGTCGATGGTGCGGCCTGTATCATCGGGGCGGCCGGCGTCGGCAACGAAACCCGTGATGTTGGGATGATCGGCTGCAGCCTCAGCGAGCGGTTTCTCGCGACGACCGGTTATGAGAACGCGAGCGCCTTGCGCAGCAAAGTGCAAGGCCGCAGCGCGGCCAATGCCGGAACTTCCGCCGGTCACGATGACAACCTTATCTGTAAACTCGCCCATTATGCGATCCTCCCGGCAACGATCACCGCCGGTTGGCGCGCGTCGATAATCGCCCACAGTGTAATGATGACCCCGACGACGGCTGGCAGCGTCACCGCTGGGAAGTCTCGCGCCAGGGCCGAGGGTCCGCAGATGCCGACTGCAACTTCCCAGAAGTGAAATAGCGCATGCCCCGACAGCCAGATCGACGCTGCAGCCCAGAATGGAACCCTCAGCTCAGGTCTTGCCGCGCCCAACAGAAACGCCCCGCCGAGAAAAAGGAAGATCAGGCCGATGTCGCGTACGAAATGCTGATTGAACGGGCCGGTTGTCGTCACGCCAGGAACCGCCAGATACCAGCGTTCTGGGTCGATGAGCATAAAGAGGCCATTGGCGATGGCAGCCACGCCGAGCGTGATAGCCGCTGCGATGCAGATTGGTTTAAGCATGGAGGAACTCCTGCTGGGTGGTCAGCGGGTTGCGGCGCGTTTGGCAAGATCTCGGTGTAGCCAGTTCTCGAAGCGGATCGTGCCGACTATTGGTGCTGCCGAAGTGGGCGTCAGCGATCTGTCGTCGAGCTCGGTTCCGAAATAACGGGCGTGCACATCCGCGACGACTTGTCGACCATCACCGTTGGCCGCCAGATAAAAACGGGCTAATTCATCGAGCGGAATTTTGTCCGGTCCCGCCAGTTCGACGATGCTGTTCGCCGGCGTGGCCATTGCAATCCTTGCAAGCCCCGCAGCCACATCATCAGAGGCGACGGGCTGGAGCAGTGCCGGCGACAGGCGGATTTCGTCGCCATCCATGGCGGACTGCGTGATAGCCCCAATGAACTCGAAGAACTGCGTCGAGCGAACAATCGTGTAGGGGATCTTTGCCTCTCGGATGAGCTTTTCCTGCGCCAGCTTGGCCCGCATGTATCCACTGTCGGGAACGCGGTCGGCGCCGACAACCGAAAGTGCCACGTGGTGGCCGACTCCAGCGGCGGCCTCCGCGGCCAGCAGATTGCGCCCGGCGGTTTCGAAGAATTCCAGTACGGCCCTGTCCTCGAACGACGGTGCATTGGCGACGTCAACCACCACGGTTGCATCGGAGAGCGCTTCCGCCAGGCCCTGGCGGGTGATGGTGTTGACGCCGTTGCGAGGCGAAGCGGCAAGGACGTCATGGCCTTGGGTGCGCAACAACTCTGCCAGCTTCGAGCCGATGAGGCCTGTGCCGCCGATGATGACGATCTTCATGTGGCATCTCGCATGAGGCACCGCGTCGACGGTACCGCTGCATGGAGACTGCCTCGACCGCCGGGGAAAGGCTTTGCGACGGGCTTCAGATACCCTTTGGTTTACCTTGGAAACACGTCCAAAGGTCTTGCCGTTCGCATGGGCATGTTATCTATCGACGTTCTCGGAACAGATGCTCGGCGGGCCACTAGGTGCAATTCCGGTTCTCAGACTGTGTCCTCGATCGCGAGCGCCGCGAGCTGTCACGCGCATCGCGGCCGGTCGCCGTAGCCCCGCAGGTGTTCGATCTCCTGCTCTATCTGGTTGAGAACCGCGACCACGTGGTGAGCAGGGACGATTTGATCGCAGCTGTCTGGGGCGGACGCATCGTTTCGGAATCCACGCTTGCGAGCCACGTCAATGCTGTGCGCAAGGCCATTGGCGACAGTGGCCAGGAGCAGCGCCTCATCCGCACGGTGCCGCGCAAAGGTCTTCGCTTCGTCGGCAACGTTGAGATCAACGCGGTCACGAGCGCCGCCGATGGAGGTTCGGGTGCGCGCGCCGACGCAGAGCGGACCCGCCCACAGCTGCCAAGTAAGCCCTCTATCGCCGTTCTACCGTTTCAGAATCTAAGCGGCGACCCTGAGCAGGCCTATTTCGCCGACGGCGTTGTCGAGGAGCTGATAGCGGCGCTATCGCGCGTGCGCTGGCTGTTCGTGATCGCCCGTAACTCGAGTTTCACCTTCCGCGGCCGGGATGTGGACCCGAAGCTCGTGGGGCAGGAACTCGGCGTCGGCTACGTGCTGGAGGGCAGCTTGCGCAAAGCCGGCGATCGCGTCCGCATCACCGGGCAGCTCATCGACGCTTCTTCTGGCGCGCACCTGTGGGCCGAGCGCTTCGAAGGGCAACTTGAAGACATTTTCAAACTGCAGGATGAAATCGCAACGAGCGTCGCCGGGGCTATCGCGCCGCAAGTCGAACTTGCCGAAATCGAAAGAGCGAAGCGCAATCCAACCCGCTGCGCGAGCGCCTATGACTGTTATCTGCGCGGGCTCGCACATGTCCATCGCGGCGACCAAGCGGCGATGACCGAAGCCATACCTCTTTTCTACAAAACCATTGAGATCGATGGGCAATCCGCGTCGGCACATGCCATGGCCGCTTGGTGCTATTTCTGGCGGAGGGTCAATGGCTGGATGCTCGACCACGACAAGGAGACCGCAGAGGGTTTGCGGCTGGCGCAGCGCGCTGTCGAGCTCGGCCGCGATGACGCGGTAGCGCTGACACGAGGTGGGCACGCGATTGCCCACTTCATCGGCGATCTCGACAGCGGAATTGCCCTGCTCGACAGAGCCATTTTTCTCAACCCCAATCTTGCATCGGCGTGGTTTCTCGGGGGCTTCCTCAGGACGTGGCATGGAGAATGCGAGAGCGCCATCGAGCACTTCGAACACGCCATGCGTTTGAGCCCGGTAGACCCGGAGCTCTACCGCATGCAGGCGGGCATCGCGATGGCACACCTATTTGCCGGACGCATAGAGCAAGCGTCTGCGTGGGCGGAGCGCTCGTACAGCAATCTGCCGAGCTTCCTGATGGTCGTCGCGCTGATCGCGGCAACGCGCGCGCTTGGCGACCGCCAGCAGGACGCGGAGCGCGCGATGGACGAGGTGAGACGGCTCGATCCATCGCTGCGGGTCTCTAAGGTTTCCAGTTGGCTCCCGATCAGCCGCCCGGAGCACCTTGCGCTATTTGCCGAGGGCTTACGGAAGGCCGGACTGGCAGAATGAGCGGGTAGTCTTAAGCTCGAAGATGAATGTACTGCCGGTTCTTGCAGTTCGGTATGGGTCATCAGCCGGTAACCAGCTCACCGAATAAGGTGCCGAGAGTCGGTCGTCTGCTGCGTGCTCCAAGTCTTCCCGGGGGCATCCTGCTGTGTCTCTAACAAAAGGAGACGAAGCAATGGAACACTACCAACAGCTGGATCAACCGATCGCCCCGCGCCGTCCGCCTTGGAACAAAGGCAAGCTTATCGGGGCGAAGCCCCCGCTGAGGCCGAGCCACGTCTGGTCGATCCGGACGAAGCTGCAAATGGCGGACCGCAAGCGCGACTTGGCGCTGTTTAACCTCGCTATAGACACGGCGGCGAATCGAGCACCGGTCGCAGTCAGTCCGTGATCTGCCGGTCTTTGTGCGGAATGCAACACGCACGAGAATATTTCTCCGATATCAAGCCTGGGTACACATGAATTTCAGGCTGTGTGGTATCGACGATTCCGGTGCAATCGGGACGGGCTAGGTTTTAGTCGTTGGCCGGCAATCAAGAGGGACGCGATGCGGGGCAAGAGGCACGGGAAACAGGCATCCGATGTCAACCGTCGTCACATCCGGATGTCGCCGGCTGCTGCCGCAGGGCCAGCCCTGGCGATTGCGTTGGCCGCCGCCGGCCCGGCGCAGGCTCAGACCTGGCTCGGCAATGACGCCACCAACCCGACAAATTTCAATCTCGGGGCAAACTGGAGCACCG
>Ga0180221_1000206_pt1 | contig 67265 bp, 64 predicted proteins | sample eDN5th37CKraftMG_FD_151339 | JGI IMG/M metagenome (GOLD analysis project Ga0180221, IMG submission 151339) | Enriched Miracle-Growth compost microbial communities from Emeryville, California, USA - eDNA 5th pass 37_C Kraft MG (version 2) (version 2) ... | reverse complement strand
GCTTGCGAAGATCATTGGAAAGAGGTCGGGTCATCAGATGCTGGCCTCCTATCCAGCCAGCATCTTGAATCACAAAACTGGCCTCAACGGAATCCCTTTCGATTCAGTCAAAGGCGGAAACGCTCTAGCCGCCGCTTGCCGGCGGCTTTTTCTTTCAAACCCGCGCATGGGCCGGATGAGCCGATTGCACAGCGTCGGCAGCGGCCGGCAGTTCGCCTGCGACCGTAGAAAACCGTGATTATTGCTTGAATCTGCAAAAAAAAAGCAAGGCTTGCGCCTTGCAGTTGAATACGCGTCCGATCTCATATCCGTATAGTCGGCGGCTGCGGCTAATCGCGCCGAGATCGCATCCTCCCAAGACTTTGACCGCGTTAGGAAAGCAGTTTTATACCCGCTTTCTCTTTATGCTTAAAAAAATAGCGGAGTGCTTACGGATTGTCACGCAAATTTTTTCAATTTTTCACATTGTGATTAATCACGACGCAATCCGCTATGCCTTTTGCCGGCTGACGTTTGAAAGAGCGTTTCCCAGTAGTGTCTCAGTTTGAAATTTGACAGCGGCCTTGTCGCGTCCGACCCCTAACTCCTATATGGTTGCTAAAAAGCATGGGAGGCAACGTGGCCTATTTTGTGAAAGTCATACCCCCTAGCGGTCGCGCGCGTATCCATACCGGTGACTGCAAGTTCTGCCGCGACGGTCAGGGCATGGAGAACCAGGACAAAAGAACTGGGCCGACGTATTGGTACCCGAAGTACCCCGAACCGGGTCTCCACGCTGTCGCTGATGCCAAGGCATATATGAACAGCCTTGGGTCTCGATACGAGGATACGGGCCTGTGCTCATACTGCATGAAAGAGGTGAGTTAATGCCCCTCGGATATAAAGGCCAGAAATGCCTCGCCGATGTTATCGGCGAAGCCGTGTGCGTCATGCAGGTCGCGACCGGCGAGGCTGAGAAATTACCGCGCCAAATTTAAATTTTAAACTGAGAGACTACCCATTTTCCTGCCGGGTTCCCAACCGCACGAGAAGCCGCTAAAAGCGCGTAGCTCTGCTCATGTTTTCGCCTGATTCTGCAAGCACTCAGGCTTTTCTGTTTCGGTGGTCCCATGCGTCTTTCGCGTTACTTCTTGCCCATCCTCAAGGAAAACCCCAAAGAGGCGGAAATCGTCTCGCACCGGCTGATGCTGCGCGCAGGCATGATCCGCCAGCAATCGGCGGGCATCTATTCCTGGCTGCCGATCGGCCTGAAGGTGTTGAACAAGGTCTGCGACATCATCCGCGAGGAGCAGAACCGGGCAGGGGCGAACGAGATCCTGATGCCGACCATCCAGTCGGCGGACCTCTGGCGCGAGAGCGGCCGCTATGATGCCTATGGCAAGGAGATGCTGCGCATCAAGGACCGCCAGGAGCGCGACATGCTCTTCGGCCCGACCAATGAGGAAATGGTCACGGATATCTTCCGCGCCTATGTCCGCTCCTATAAGGACCTGCCGCTCAACCTCTATCACATCCAGTGGAAGTTCCGCGACGAGGTGCGCCCGCGCTTCGGCGTCATGCGCTCGCGCGAATTCCTGATGAAGGACGCCTATTCCTTCGACCTCGACTACGAGGGTGCGAAGATGGCCTATTACCGCATGTTCGTGGCCTATCTGCGCACCTTCACGCGGGTCGGCCTGCAGGCGATCCCGATGCGCGCCGATACAGGTCCGATCGGCGGCGATCTTTCCCACGAATTCATCATCCTCGCCGACACCGGCGAAAGCCAGGTCTTCTGCGACCGCGCCTATCTCGATTTGGCGGTGCCGGGGGCGGATACCGATTTCTTCGACGACCGGCAATTGACCGAGATCGTCACCCGCTGGACGGCGCCCTACGCCGCCACCGACGAGATGCATGACGAGGCCGCCTGGGACAAGGTCAAGCCGGAGGACCGGCTTTCCGCCCGCGGCATCGAGGTCGGTCACATCTTCCATTTCGGCACCAAATATTCCGAGCCCATGGGCGCGAAAGTGCAGGGCCCGGACGGCAAGGAGCATCTGGTTTCCATGGGCTCCTACGGCATCGGCCCGTCGCGCCTCGTGGCAGCCGCGATCGAGGCCTCGCATGACGAGAACGGCATCATCTGGCCGAAGGCGATCACGCCTTTCGGCGCCGGCATCGTCAACATGAAGGCCGGTGATGCAGCCTGCGACGCCGTTTCTGATAAGCTCTACGAGGCGCTGACCAATGCTGGGCTCGACCCGCTGCTCGACGACACCGACGAGCGCGCCGGTTCGAAATTCGCCACCATGGACCTGATCGGCCTGCCGGTGCAGGTGATCGTCGGCCCGCGCGGCGTGGCGAGCGGCGAAGTCGAGATCAAGGACCGGGCGACCGGCGAACGCGAGACGCTTTCGATCGAGGCTGCGATCAACAGGCTGGCGGGGGCATAATGAGCGAAGCGGCGGCTGCGGCAAGGCAGGGCTCCGGCCCCTTTTCCGCCTTCGAGCGGATGATCGCGTGGCGTTATCTGCGCGCCCGCCGCCGTGAGGCGTTCATCTCCGTCATCGCCGGCTTCTCCTTCACCGGCATCATGCTCGGCGTCGCGACGCTGATCATCGTCATGGCCGTCATGAACGGCTTCCGCGCCGAGCTCTTGACCCGCATCCTCGGCATCAACGGTCATCTGATCATGCAGCCCATGGACCGGCCGCTCGATGATTATGCCGATCTCGTCAAGCGCATCGATGCCATTCCGGGCGTTTCCTTCGCCATTCCGCTGGTCGAGGGGCAGGCGCTGGTCCAGGGCAATGTCGGCGCCGGTTCCGGCGCCCTGGTGCGCGGCCTGCGTGGCGAAGACATCGCCAAGTTGAAGCTCGTTGCCGACAATGTCAGGCAGGGCACCTTCCAGGGCTTCGACGAGAGCGGCGGCGTCGCCATCGGCACCCGTATGGCGGAAAATCTCGGGCTTTCCGTCGGCGACAGCATCACCATCGTCTCGCCGGAAGGCGACGTGACGCCCTTCGGCGTCAATCCGCGCGTCAAATCCTACAAGGTCGTGGCGATCTTCGAGATCGGCATGTCGGAATACGACGCCTCGATCGTCATCATGCCGCTCACTGAGGCGCAGCTCTTCTTCAACCAGGAAGGCAAGGTGCAGTCGATCGAGATCTTCGCCGACAATCCGGATAATGTCGATGCGCTGCGAAAGCCGATCGAGGACGTCGCCGGCCGCCAGCTCCTCCTGACCGACTGGCGCCAGCGCAACCAGACCTTCTTTTCGGCCCTCGAGGTCGAGCGCAACGTGATGTTCATGATCCTGACGCTGATCGTGCTCGTCGCGGCGCTCAACATCATTTCCGGCCTGATCATGCTGGTCAAGGACAAGGGCAGGGACATCGCCATCCTGCGCACCATGGGGGCAACGCGCAATTCCATCCTGCGCATCTTCCTGATGACCGGTGCCGCGATCGGCACCGCCGGCACGCTGGCCGGCGTCGTGCTGGGCATCGTCGTCTGTTTGAATGTCGAGCGCATCCGCGAATTCTTCTCCTGGCTTTCCGGCACCACGCTCTTCAATCCCGAGCTCTATTTCCTGAGCCAGCTTCCCGCCAAGATGGACCCGGGCGAGACGATCGCCGTCATCGTCATGGCGCTGGCGCTCTCCTTCCTCGCCACGCTTTTCCCGGCCTGGCGCGCCGCCGCGCTCGATCCGGTCGAAGCCCTGAGGTATGAGTAATGTCAGCAAAGCCGGTTCGCGACCCCATTCTGAAACTGACCGGTGTCGGCCGCGCCTATCACGAGGCCGGGCGTGAGCTGGTCATCCTCAAGAACGCCGATTTTGCGCTTGGCCGCGGCGAGATGGTGGCGCTGGTCGCTCCCTCCGGCGCCGGCAAGTCGACGCTCTTGCACACCGCCGGGCTGCTGGAACATCCCGACAGCGGCGACGTCATTCTCGACGGCCGCTCCTGCAGCGCTCTTTCGGACGACGAGCGCACCGCCATCCGCCGCAACGATGTCGGCTTCGTCTACCAGTTCCACCATCTCCTGCCGGAATTCTCCGCGCTGGAGAATGTGATGATCCCGCAGATGGTGCGTGGGCTCTCGTCCGCCGCCGCCGCCGAGCGGGCGCAGCAGCTTCTCGACTATATGAAGGTCGGCCCGCGCGCCTCGCACCGCCCGTCGGAACTATCAGGCGGCGAGCAGCAGCGCGTGGCGATCGCCCGCGCCGTCGCCAACGCGCCGCTGGTGCTTCTGGCCGACGAGCCGACCGGCAATCTCGACCCCAAGACCGCCGGCTATGTCTTCGATGCGCTGGAGGCGCTGGTGCGGCAATCAGGCCTCTCGGCGCTGATCGCCACCCACAATCACGAACTCGCCGCCCGCATGGACCGCCGCGTCACGCTGAAGGGCGGCAAGGTCGTCGATATCTGAGCCGGCTGATGCAGGCGGCAAAACCGGCCGCCACGGTGTGTCTTCCCCAAAACTTATCCCACACTTCCCGCCCCGCCCTTATCCTTCCCCTCAGTTCTTCCCGCGGGAACGCGGCTCGCGACGGCGGGTCTCGCGGGGAAGGACCGGCGCTTCCGGCTTGCTGCTGACGCAGTGGTGAGCCGGGGGGCTCCGCCCAGGGTTTCCCCTTGCGGGAAGGGCCGAGACGGGACGTGGGAGAGTGACGCTCCCGCGACGATCCCTAGCTCTTCTCCAGGCGAAACGGACGGACATCGCCGACGGGCGGTCTTGCGGCCGCAATTGAATTTTATAATGAGCGTTGGCAAGACCGCCCGTCTTCCCATTCCCGGTTCGGAGTGTTCTTCTCAATGACCAGACGCGGAAAGCGGGCGTGGTAACGGTCATCCGCTGCCCTCCGGCTTCCGCGCGCCAATTAACCCTTCGCAAACCATGAGCAGAAAACAGCGGGGAAAACCTGCTTGACTTTGGAACAAAATTGGAACAAAAGATAAACATACGCGAACAAAGAGAGGAGTTCACCGATGCCCGATCTTGTCCAGGATGTCTTGTCCTTCGTTTCCGTCAGCCTGTTCATCGCCACCTTCGCCATCTGGGTGAGTGCGATCTGAGGCGATCCTCAACTGTAGACCTGTTGACTGCCTGTATCAGGCGCGGCTTTGTCTGGACATGCCGCGCGCGATCCCTAAGACTGAATGCCGGGGCGGCCGAGAGTCGTCCGAAGCGTCAATTGGGGAAGCGAAGTGGCAGACGGCATGGCACAGGCAGGAATGGGTGAGCCGAACGGGGCCTATGGAACATCCGGCCCGCGTTTCATCCATCTGAGGGTTCATTCCGCCTATTCCCTGCTAGAGGGCGCGCTGCAGATCGGCAAGATCATCGGCCACGCGGTCAAGGACGATGCGCCGGCCATTGCCATCACCGACACCAACAATCTTTTCGGCGCGCTGGAATTCGCCCAGAAAGCCGTCAAGGATGGTGTGCAGCCGATCGTCGGCTGCCAGCTCGATATCAGCTTCGGCGATAGCGGTGAGGACAGCCGCACCGCCTCGAGGCGCGATGCGCTGGGGCTGGCGCCCATGGTGCTGATCGCCGCCAGCGAGGAGGGCTATGCCAATCTGGTGCGGCTCGTCAGCCGCGCCTATCTCGATACGCCGCCCGGCGATCCCGTCCATATCGAGGCCGGCTGGCTGGAAGGCCGTTCGGAAGGCATCATCGCGCTGACCGGCGGCGCGCTGGGGCCGATCGGCCGGGCGCTCGCCGCCGAGCGGGCGGATCGCGCGGAGCAGCGGCTGCACGATCTGCAGTCCCTGTTCGGTGACCGTCTCTATGTCGAACTGCAGCGTCCCGCCGGCTATGACCGGCTGATCGAGGCGCGCATGGTCGAGCTCGCCTATGCGAATGCCCTGCCGCTGGTGGCGACCAACGAGGCCTTTTTCCTGGAAAGCGCCGATTTCGAGGCGCATGATGCGCTGCTCGCCATTGCGGAAGGGCAATTGCTTTCCTCGGACGAGCGCCGCCGCCTGACGCCGGATCACTATCTCAAGAGCCAGGCCGAGATGGCCGCGCTCTTCGCCGATCTGCCCGAGGCGCTGGAGAACACCATCGAGATCGCACGGCGCGTCTGTTATTTTCCGGAGACCCGCAAGCCCATCCTGCCGCGTTTCACCGGCGAGGCCGACGATCCGGAGGCGGCCCTCAAGGCGGAGGCCGACGAGATGGCGCGCCAGGCGCGCGAGGGCCTCGAGCGGCGCATCGAGACCCTGGGCATGGCCGAGGGCTATACGCGCGAGCAATATGCCGAACGTCTCGAATATGAGATCGGCATCATCACGCGCATGAAGTTTCCCGGTTACTTCCTGATCGTTTCCGACTTCATCAAATGGGCGAAATCGCAGGGCATCCCCGTCGGGCCGGGCCGTGGCTCGGGCGCCGGCTCGCTGGTCGCCTATGCGCTCACCATCACCGACGTCGATCCCTTGCGCTTCTCGCTGCTCTTCGAGCGCTTCCTCAATCCTGACCGCGTGTCGATGCCGGACTTCGATATCGATTTCTGCCAGGACCGGCGCGGTGAGGTCATCACCTATGTCCAGCGCAAATATGGCCGCGACCAGGTGGGGCAGATCATCACCTTCGGTACGCTGCAGGCCCGCGCCGTGCTGCGCGATGTCGGCCGCGTATTGGAAATGCCCTATGGCCAGGTCGACCGGCTCTGCAAGCTCGTGCCGCAGAACCCGGCCAATCCGGTGACGCTGGGGCAGGCGATCGAGGGCGAGCCGAAGCTCGTCGAGGAACGCGACAAGGAGCCGGTGGTCGGGCGGCTTCTCGATATCGGGCTGAAGCTCGAAGGGCTCTACCGCCACGCCTCGACCCATGCGGCGGGCATCGTCATCGGCGACCGGCCCTTGTCGGAACTGGTGCCGATGTACCGCGATCCGCGCTCCGACATGCCGGTCACCCAGTTCAACATGAAATGGGTGGAGCAGGCGGGGCTCGTCAAGTTCGACTTCCTCGGTCTCAAGACGCTGACCGTCCTGCAGACGGCGGTGCAGCTCATCGCCCGCAAGGGTATCGAGATCGATCTCTCCAACCTGCCGCTCGACGACCAGCTCACCTATGAGATGCTGTCGCGCGGCGAGACGGTCGGCGTGTTCCAGGTGGAAAGTGCCGGCATGCGCAAGGCGCTGATCGGCATGAAGCCTGATCGTATCGAGGACATCATCGCGCTGGTGGCGCTCTATCGCCCCGGCCCGATGGAGAACATCCCGACCTATAATGCCCGCAAGCATGGCGAGGAGGAAATCGCCTCCATCCATCCCAAGATCGATCATTTGGTGAAGGAGACGCAAGGCGTCATCGTCTATCAGGAACAGGTGATGCAGATCGCGCAGGAACTCGCCGGCTATTCGCTCGGCGAAGCGGATCTCCTGCGCCGCGCCATGGGCAAGAAGATCCGCGAGGAGATGGACAAGCAGCGCATCCGCTTCGTCGATGGCGCCGTCGAGCGCGGCGTCGGCAAGGCGCAGGCGAACATGATCTTCGACCTGCTTGCGAAATTCGCCGATTACGGCTTCAACAAGTCGCACGCCGCCGCCTATGCCATCGTCTCCTACCAGACGGCCTATCTGAAGGCGCATCATCCGGTCGAGTTCCTCGCCGCGTCGATGACCTACGATATGTCCAATACGGACAAGCTCAACGATTTCCGCCGCGAGGCGGAGCGTCTCGGCATCGAGGTGGTCCAGCCCTCGGTCATGACCTCGTTCCGGCCGTTCGAGGTGGGCGAGAACAGGATTTTCTATTCGCTCGCCGCCATCAAGGGCGTTGGTGAGGCCGCCGTCGACCACATCGTCGAGAAGCGGCAGGAGAAGGCCTATGAAAGCCTTGAGGATTTCTGCGAGCGCATCGATCCGCGCGTCGTCAACCGCCGGGTTCTGGAAAGCCTGATCAACTCAGGGGCCCTCGATTGCTTCAAGCGCGATCGTGAGGCGATGATCGCCGGGCTCGACCGCATCATGGGCCATGCCCAGCGCACGCAGGAGAATGCCGTCAGCGGCCAGGCCGATATTTTCGGGGCAAGCGGCGGGCCTAAGGAAAAGCTGCAGCTTCCCGCCGCAGCGCCCTGGCTGCCTTCGGAAAAGCTGCATCGCGAGTTCCAGGCGGTCGGCTTCTATCTCTCGGCCCATCCGCTCGACGAGTACCGTTCGGTACTGGAGAAAATGCGCGTCCAGAGCTGGGCCGATTTCTCCAATGCGGTCAAGCGCGGCGCCAGCGCCGGACGGCTGGCCGGCACGGTGACGAGCCGGCAGGAGCGCAAGACCCGCACCGGCAACAAGATGGGCATCGTGCAGCTGTCGGACGCGACCGGCCAGTTCGAGGCGGTGCTCTTCTCCGAAGGGCTCGCACAATATCGCGATCTGCTCGAATCGGGCAAGTCGGTGGTGATCACGGTCGCCGCCGAGAACCGGCCGGAAGGCATCAGCCTGCGCATCCAGACCGTCCAGTCGCTGGAGGACGAGGCAAGCCGCATCCAGAAGGCCATGCGGCTTTACCTGCGTTCAAGCGAGGCGCTGAAACAGATCACCCCGCATCTGACGACGCGCGGCGACGGCCAGGTGAGCCTCATCGTCATCAAGGAGAACGGCCTGCGCGAGGTCGAGATCGAACTGCCCGAGCGCTACCGCGTCAGCCCCCAGATCGCCAGCGCCATGAAGGCGATCAAGGGCGTGGTGGATGTGGAGCTGGTTTAGGGGACGATTCCTGTTTTACTGGAATCGTTGGGCCGAGAACCGTTCTGAGCCGTTATTGGGGTGGAAATGTAGAGGAATGGATCCCAGTGACGAGCACTGGGATGACGGATGGGTTGGCTGTCGCGGACAATCTCCGACCCGTCCGCCTGCACAGCGGTGTTTCAATTGGGCGAAAGCATCTCCACCCCGTCATCCCAGTGCTCGTCACTGGGATCCATTCCTCTACGGTGCCATTGCCGCTACCTTTAGAAAGAAGCTTCGCTTCAATCTAAAATAAACCGCTCCAGGTTTCGTTTTTTTCGGAGCTCAACCGTTTCACCCATCCCCCTCAGGCGCCGGCGGCCGCTCCGGGCGCCCTTTGCCGAAGGTATAGCCGGTCTCCACGGCCTTGTTGCCGAATTTGCTGCGAAGCCGGTCGATCGCGCTTTCGGCCACCGCGCGTTTCGTCGCCTGGGCGTCGACCAGGTCGGGCGGGTCGGCCTTTTCCGCGTCGGAAACATCGCTGATGCCGATGCCGATGAGGCGGAACTTCGTCCCGTCGAGCTCCTTTTCGAGAAGCTGCAAGCCGGTGCGGAAAATCCGGTCGGCGAGCTGCGTGGGATCGGCAAGCTGCCGGTTGCGGGTCCTGATCTTGAAATCGCGGGTCTTGAGCTTCAGGACGACCGTTCGTCCGGCGATGCCACCGGCCTTCAATCGCCGTGACACCTTTTCCGAGAGCGAGCGCAGGATGGGCACCAGATCCTCGGCGGCGGCGAGATCCGTGTTGAACGTCGTTTCGGAGGAGACGCTCTTCATTTCGCTGTCGGGCTCGACCCGCCGCACGTCCATCCCGCGTGACAGGCGGTAGAGCCTCTGGCCCATCGTGCCATAGGCCTTCATCAGCGCGGATTCCTCCATGCCCTGCAACTGCCCGATGGTGCGGATGCCATCCGCCTGCAGCGTCGCCGAAAATGCCTTGCCGACGCCCCATATCAGCGTCACCGGCTTGTCGTGCAGGAAGGACAAAGCTTCCTTTTCGCCGATGACCGAGAAACCACGCGGCTTCTCGAAATCGGAAGCGACCTTGGCCAGGAATTTGCAATAGGAAAGGCCGATGGAAATCGTGATGCCGATCTCGTCCTCGATCCGTTTGGCAAAGCGCGCCAGCACGCGGGCAGGGGGATCGCGGTGCAGCTTTTCCGTGCCCTTCAAATCAAGAAACGCCTCATCGATCGAAAGCGGCTCGACCAATGGCGTCAATTCCAGCATCAGCCGCCGGATTTCCCGTCCAACCCGCACATATTTCTCCATGTCGGGCTTCAGCACGACAGCCTCAGGGCAGGCCTCCAGCGCCTTGAACATCGGCATGGCCGAGCGAACGCCGTGGATGCGCGCGATGTAGCAGGCCGTCGAGACGACGCCGCGCTTTCCCCCGCCGATGATCAGCGGCTTGTCCCGAAGCTCGGGATTATCCCGCTTCTCCACCGCCGCATAGAAGGCATCGCAATCGATATGCGCCAGCGACAGGCTGTAGAGCTCGTCATGACGTACGAGCCGCGGGCTGCCGCAGGCATGGCAGCGCCGGCCCTGGGCGCGCTGCAGCGCCAGGCAATCGCGGCAGAAACCGCTAAGCGGATCGTTGACAGGGCCCATGTGCATTTGCGAACATAAGAAGAACATCATGAATCATATGGGAGGGACGCCATGGCGGCAAGCGAGATGCGCGCTCATGCACCGATAGAAATCGTCACGGCGCCGCTGACGCCGGAGCGCTGGCCGGATTTCGCCGATCTCTTCGGCCCGCGCGGCGCCTGCTATAATTGCTGGTGCCTGCATTTCCGGCTGCCGCCGAAGCTCCGGCAGTCGCTGTCCGGGCCCGAGAAGAAGGATCTGATGCACCGCCGCGTGGAGGAGGGCCCGCCGCCGGGAATTCTCGCCTATGCCGGCGATGAGGCGATCGGCTGGATGCAGGTCGGCCCGCGCGCCGACGTGCCGGAGTGGAACAACAAGGGCCGCGTCACCGCACCGCTGGACGATGCGCCGGTGGAAGACCGGACGGTTTGGGCGGTTTCGTGTTTCTTCGCAAGATCATCCGCGCGCGGCAAGGGCATATCCCATCTGCTGCTCGCCGCAGGCATTGATTTCGCCCGGGCAAATGGCGCGCGCGTTCTGGAAGCCTGCCCGATGGACCGGGCCAAACAATCGAAATCGGTCAGCCTCTGCGTCGGCTCCACACGCGTTTTCGAGGCCGCCGGTTTCGAAAAGCTGGCCCTGCGCAAGGAGGGGCGGCCGCTGATGCGGCTGGCTCTGTGAAATCAGATCTGCCGGTCCCATGCCTCGTCGCCGCCCGGCAGGGCGGAGAGGGCGCGCTGCATTTCCGCAGGATCGCTGCCGGTCGCTTCACAGAAGCGCATCAGCGTCGGCTCATGCGCGAGATAGAACTGCAGCACGCCGGCAAGGAAGCCCGGCTCGCGCGCCGCCGTCCTGATATCATCAGGCTGGATGCCCGTCAGCGAGAGGAAGCGCGGCAGGAGCTCGGCATCCTGCGCCAGGAAGGAGAGCGCCTGCACGGCCAGCGTCTGGGCCCGATCGGCCGTCATATTGGTTTTCATGGGATTCCGGTCACGGCATTCATTAGAGTGAGCTGAATTTTTAGGGCTAGGCAATCCGATCCGCAACCTTATAGTAGGTACGGGAACAATGGCCGGGTTCATTTGCCTTTCGTCAATCAAATCGACTTAGGATGCCAATAATCGATTGGGCGGCTTTAGCGGGGTTATTGCCGCGCGCATGGTGAACGGCAAGCGCTGCCATATGCGAGAAAGTTTTCAATGACAAAAAAAGTGATGATCGTTGAAGACAACGAGCTCAACATGAAGCTTTTCCGGGATCTGATAGAGGCAAGCGGCTACGAGACCATTCGCACGCGCAACGGTCTGGAGGCGCTGGATCTCGCCCGCCAGCACAAGCCCGATCTGATTCTGATGGATATCCAGTTGCCCGAGGTCTCCGGTCTGGAGGTCACCAAATGGCTGAAGGAGGATGACGAGCTGCATGGCATTCCGGTCATCGCGGTCACCGCATTCGCCATGAAGGGCGACGAGGAGCGGATCCGCCAGGGGGGCTGCGAGGCTTACATATCGAAACCTATTTCCGTTCCGCGGTTCATCGAAACCATCAAATCCTATCTGGGCGACGCCTGAGAGAGGTTATTCTGTGACTGCTCGCATTCTTGTCGTCGATGATCTCCCGGCCAATGTGAAGCTGCTCGAAACGCGGCTCCTGGCGGAATATTACGACGTGGTTTCTGCGCTGAGCGGCCAGGAAGCACTCGATATCTGCCAGAGCAGCAATATCGATATCGTGCTCCTCGATGTCATGATGCCCCATATGGACGGCTTCGAGGTCTGCCGCCGTTTGAAGGCCGACCCGAAGACCACCAATATTCCGGTGGTGATGGTGACGGCGCTCGATCGTCCGGAGGATCGGGTCCGCGGGCTGGAGGCGGGTGCCGACGATTTCCTCACCAAGCCTGTCAACGATTTGCAGCTCATTTCGCGGGTGAAGAGCCTGGCGCGGCTGAAGAACCTTTCGGACGAGCTTTTCCTGCGTGCTTCCACGGCGCGCGAGGCCGAAATCGAGGCCCTGCTGATGAGCCGCGCGGAGGACGCCAAGGTCAGGGCGAAGCTTCTGATCGTCGATGAGGATCTGAAGGCGGCATCGCGGCTGGAGAGCCTGCTTTCGAAAGACAATCAGGTCGATATCGTCACCGAACCTTCCGCCGCGCTGATCAGCGTCGTGGAAGGCAGCTATGATTGCGTGATCATCGCCAGCGGCCTTTCCAGCTACGATCCCTTGCGCCTTTGCTCGCAGATGCGGGCGATCGAGCGCACGCGCCTCCTGCCGATCATCCTCATCGCCGAGCATGGCGAGACCGGCCTCGTCGCCCGCGGGCTCGATCTCGGTGTCAACGATTATCTGATGCGACCGCTCGACCGCAACGAGCTGCTTGCCCGCGTGCGCACCCAGGTCAAGCGCAAGCGTTACAACGATCTCTTGCGCAAGAGCCTCAGCCAGACGATCGAGATGGCGGTGACCGACAGCCTGACCGGCCTGCACAACCGCCGCTATCTCGACAGCCACATGTCCATGCTGTTCACGCGCTCGATCTCGCGCGAGCGGCCCTTGTCCGTGCTGATGACCGACATCGATCATTTCAAGCGGATCAACGATACCTATGGCCATGATGCCGGCGACGACGTCCTGCGCGATTTCGCCGGCCGCCTGCACCGCAACATCCGCGGCATCGATCTCGCCTGCCGCTATGGCGGCGAGGAGTTCATCGTCGTGCTGCCGGATACGGATGCGCAGATGGCGGCGGTCGTCGCCGAGCGCATTCGCGAAACGGTGGCCTCCAAGCCGTTCGTGATTTGCAGCGGCACGGCCAGTGTCGATGTCACGATCAGCATCGGCCTCGCCTCCCTCCAGCTGCGCAACGACAGCGTGGAGAAACTTTTCAAGCGCGCCGACGTGGCGCTTTACGAAGCCAAGAAGAACGGCCGCAACCGCGTGGTCGGGGCGGTTGCTTAACGGTTTCCATTTTGATGGAATTGCCGGGAAGCGCCTTGGACTGTTCCGGAATGGATCATCGGGTCAAGCCCAAGGATGACGAACTGTAGAGGTTTCTGCCCGGTTCCACGTTGGTGATTGGCGGAAACAACCCTGCAATCGTCATCCTCGGGCTTGCCCCGAGGATCCATTCCGGAACATCGCCCCACCACCGATGCCAGGCATTAAGCCGCCGTCGCTGCGATGCGGGTGGTGCGATATTTCCACCAAAGTCGGACCCGCTACGGCCGGAGCACCATCCAAATCCGTACATGCGCAAATACGCATTTACCAATTTATCAGGATGTTCCGCGAGATGGTTAAGATTTAGTTGCTTTTCTCTTTCATTTGCGCAAATTTCTTGGGAGCAAGAACGCGCGGATGGGGGCTTCCGCGCGCATGAATACCCCATGATGCTCAGGTCCGCCGCATCTCCTGGGTCCGTGGGGTCGGTCGGTCGGCGTTGGCACATAGTGGAATCCTCGTACCGCTGCCTATTCGCCGACCGACCCCCTTTTCCTTTTCATCTCAATCGCTTGCTGCCAGATCTGCAGGCAAAACAAACGCCGCCCGGATGGGCGGCGCTATCAGTTCCTTTCCTTCTCCCCAAAAGGGAGAAGGGTATTGCGAGGCAGCGCTGTGTTCGAAGACCAGCCTATTCGGTCTTGGTCTCTTCTTTCTTCGTGGACTGTGCGTCGGCCGACGTGCCGGTCGAAACGCTTGCCGTTGTCATGTTCTTGTCGACGGATGCCGAATGGGCGGGGCAATCCGCGGCGGCGGCTGATATGGAGAGGCCGAAAGCGGCGGCAAGTACGAGGATTGTCTTCATCGTCTGTCTCCAGGCTTTGTTGGGGCCGGGACAGGCTAACCGCAGTTTCCGGATCGGCCAAATCAACTTTTGCATCCGCTTCCGCCGTCTCTCGGACGCGGAAACAAAAACGCCGCCCGAAGGGGCGGCGCTTTTGATGATCTGCCAAAACCAATTACTTGATCTTGGTTTCCTTGAACTCGACGTGCTTCTTCGCGACGGGATCGTATTTGCGCTTCGTCATCTTGTCCGTCATCGTGCGGCTGTTCTTCTTCGTGACGTAGAAGAAGCCGGTGTCTGCGGTCGACAAAAGCTTGATCTTGATGGTCGTAGCCTTAGCCATTTTAAAGTACCTGCTCTTTTTCTGATTGAAACCGCCTGCGATTCCGGCGATTTCATCCGGCAGCGGAAATTCGGCGCGACACTACGGATAAGCGTCGAAAAGTCAAGCCCGCTTCTTGTTCGCAATGAGCCTGAATGCGGCAATAAGCATATAAAGGGCGAAAAATATGCCGAGAACGACGGCAAATCCCTTCGGCCCCATGGCGTCCATGCCGATGCCGACGGCCTGCGGGCCGGCGAGCATCCCCAACGCATAGCAGAAGACGAAGGCGGCGTTGGCCGAGGCGAGCTCGCGCCCGGTGAGCTTTGAGCCCAGATGCGCCAGCCCGATCGTATAGAGCCCGGCCACCACGCCGCCCCAGACGAAGAGCAGCCCCGCCACCAGATACCAGTTGCCGATGATGAACGGCAGGAGAACCATGCCGGCAAGGCCGATTGATGCGCACAGCAAAAGCAGGTTGCGCCGGTCGCGGACCCTGTCGCTGATGATCCCGAGAGGGATCTGCAGGAGCACATTGCCGAGGCCGATCATGGTGAGGAGCAGGGCGGCTGCGCTTTCGGAATAGCCGATGCGGGCACCGAAGACCGGGAAGAGGGCGAAGCCGCCGGTCTCCACCGCGCCGAAGACGAAGACGGCGGCCGTGGCTGTCGGTACCGAGAAGATATAGGGAACGAAGGGTACGTGTTCGCCATCCTCGAAATCGGGGCTGTCCCTCCAGGCAAGAAGCACGGGGAGAGCCGCCAGCAGGATGATGGCAAAGCCGACGGCGAAGGGCAGCATGCCGCTGCTGCCGATCTGCGCGAAGAGCCAGGGCCCGAGCGCGAAGCCGAGCGACAGGGTGGTGGCATAGATGCCGAGCACCAGCCCGCGTTTATCAGGCGGGGCGGATGCGTTGATCCAGTATTCCGACAGGACGAACAGCACGGTCAGCGAAAAGTGCAGCACGACGCGCAGCAGGAACCACGCCCAGAGCGCCTGGAAGAAATGAAAGCCGAGAAAGGCGAAGCCGCCGAGAAGCAGCATCGCCAGGATCGACCGCGCCACGCCGAAACGCGCGGCGAGCGGCGCGGCGAGCGGTGCCGCGGCGATCGAGGCGAGCCCGGCGACGGCGGTGTTGGCGCCGATGAGGCTTGCCGAATAGCCGCGGCTTTCCAGAAGCACGCTCAGGAGCGGAATGCCGAGGCCGATCGCCATGCCGACGGCGCTGATGGTGGCGATGGCAGCGGCGAGCGAACGGCGACGTGCTGCGGGACGGTCCTGGGCTGGGGAAAGGGCAGTCATGTCTTCAGACGATCTCACGGACAAAGCGGCCATACCGCATCTTGAATTGCACCACCGGAAGGCCGGGAGAAAGGGCAGGGTCGTCCCGCAATTGTGCTTCGATCTCCTTGAGGATCGTCAGCGTAATCGAAGGCAGGTCCAGCGAACGGGCTTGCGTGAAGGAAAGCCAGCACAGTTCCTCCAGCTCGCCGGAGGGGCCGGTACCCTCGGGCAGATGGTCGGCGATGGCATCGCGGAAGGCGATGAAGAAGCGGGTGTCGAAGCGCCTGATATTGCCCGGCGGGGTGATGGCGCGCGCCACATAGCGCAGGACCGAGAGATCGGGCATCAGATTACGGGCCGCGAAGGCCTGCCAGTCGGGATGGATGGAGGCGGGTTTCGCCGCATTGCCGGCAGCGCTGCCGAGAAAGAGCCCGGCCTCCTCATAGGTCTCGCGGATCGCGCAGAGCGCCAATGCCCTTGCCCGCCGCCTTGTGGCGCGGATGCCCATGCCTGCCATGAGCTTCTGCTCGTCCTGGGCAATGAGCTCGGCGGCCGCCGCGATATCGCCATCGGCCGGATCGGCCCGTCCGCCGGGAAAGACGAATTTGCCCGGCATGAAGACATGGCCCATATGCCGGCGCCCCATCAGGACGCGGAAATCTCGTCCCTCGCGATCGATCAGGATCAGCGAGGCCGCATCACGAGGCCGCAGAGGAATATCCGGCTTCAACTGCGCTTCTGACATTTGCGGGGCGCTTGCGGAGGGCATTCCGACCTACGCTCAGAGATGATCCTCTTCGCCGCCGAACCCGTGCATGTAATAGGCCCATTGCAGCCCGATCGTGGCGCCTTTCAACGGTTGCAGGAGCAGGAGCGCCAGGAGGATGGTGAGCGGCCCCCAGATCGCCATATGTGCCCAGAGCGGCAGATCGACAGTGGCTTCGACCCCCATGAAGGCGCCCACCACGATATGGCCGACGACGAAGATCGTCAGATAGGCCGGCAGATCGTCGGCGCGCTGGTGATGGTATTCCTCGCCGCAGACGGCACAGGCATCGACCGGCTTGACGAAAGCGCGGAACAGTTTGCCCTCTCCGCAATGCGGGCAGCGCCCGCAAAAGCCGCGCCACATCGCCTGCAAGAGCGGGCGGGCGGGGCGCGCGGCGGCCGGGGTGGCACCGAAGATCTGCGGGTTGTCGACTGACTGGTTCATGAACGTCCTCTCCGCTTGGAGCGGGGAATGCCCGAAGGCCTTCCCCGGCGGCCACGCATGGCGCGGCTCGATTTGTGGTGCGAACGCATCGATGCCGGCATGGGATGCGGTTCGGAAACCATCTCGAAACGAAGCGCTCCCGCGATCGGAAGCGCTTCGACCAGCCTGACATCGACGATATCGCCGAGGCGATAGCCCTTGCCGCTGCGTTCACCGGTAACGGCATGGTTCGCTTCGTCGTATAGATAGTACTCGGCCCCGAGCGTTGAAATGGGGATGAAGCCGTCTGCGCCATATGTCGCAAGCGCCACGAAGAGGCCGGATTTCGTGACGCCGGAAATCCGGCCCTGGAATTCGTTTCCGATCTGCGTCGCCAGATGATGCGCGATCAGCCGGTCGATGGTGTCGCGCTCCGCCGCCATGGCGCGGCGCTCGGTGGCCGAGATGAGCGCGGCGATCTCCTCGAGCCGCGCCTCCTCGTCTGGCGTGATCCCACCGGGACCGAGGCCGAGCGCGCCGATCAGCGCGCGATGGACGATGAGATCGGCATAACGGCGGATCGGCGAGGTAAAATGCGCGTAGCGGCGCAGATTCAGCCCGAAATGGCCGATATTGTCGGGGCTGTATTCGGCCTGGCTCTGCGATCGCAGCACCACCTGGTTGACCAGCTCCTCATGGGCGCTGCCCTCGACGCGCTTCAGGATCTGGTTGAACTGGCCCGGCTTCAGCTGCGCGCCCTTGGCCAGGCTGATATCCAGCGTATGCAGGAACTCGCGCAAGGTTTCCTGCTTGATCATCGACGGCGCGTCATGGGTGCGGAAGATCAGCGGCTGGCGCTTGCGCTCCAGCGTTTCCGCCGCCGCGACATTCGCCTGGATCATGAACTCCTCGATGAGCTTGTGCGCATCGAGCCTCGGCGGGACGATGACCTTGTCCACCTTGCCTTCGGGGGTGAGCAGGATTTTCTTTTCCGGCAGGTCGAGCTCCAGGGGCTCGCGCTCGTCACGTCCGCGCTTGAGCGCCCTGTAGGCATCCCATAGCGGCTTCAGGATCGTGTCGAGGATCGGCCCGGTCTTCTCGTCCGGGGCGCCGTCTATGGCCGCCTGCGCCTGGGGATAGGCGAGGCGGGCGGCCGAGCGCATCATCACACGGTGGAAGCTGTGCGAGCGCTTGCGCCCCTCCGCGGTGAAGATCATCCGCACGGCAAGGGCAGGGCGGTCGACCAGCTCCTTCAGCGAGCAGAGATCGTTGGAAATCCGCTCGGGCAGCATCGGCACCACGCGGTCGGGGAAATAGACCGAATTGCCGCGCTTCAAGGCCTCGCGGTCGAGCGCGGAGCCGGGCAGCACATAGGCCGCCACATCGGCAATCGCCACCGTCACGATATGCCCACCGGGATTGGCGGGATCGGTGTCCGGCTCGGCATAGACCGCGTCGTCATGGTCCTTGGCGTCGGCCGGGTCGATGGTGACGAGCGGCAGCGCCCGCCAATCCTCGCGATGCGCCATGGTGGCGGGTTTTGCCGCCTCTGCCTCGCGCAGCACCTCTTCCGGGAAGACATGCGGGATCTCATGTGCGTGGATTGCGATCATCGACAGCGCCTTCTCGCTGTCGATCGAGCCCACCACCTGGCGCACGCTGGCGCGGGCGAGCCCGTAGCGCCCGGCGCGGGTGACGTCCACCTCGACGAGATCGCCGGCCTTCGCGTTGTTCAGCGCGCCGCTGTCGACCACCAGCTCCGCCTGGCGGCGTTCCACCGGCTCGATGCGCCATTCGCCGTCGCGGGTCTGGCGCAGCACGCCGAGCACCGCATCGCGCCGGTGCTCCAGCCGTTTCATGATACGGGCGGTATAGGCCGGGCCGGTCTTGTCGGTGGAGGGGAATATCTTGGCCAGAACCCGGTCGCCGACGCCGGGTGCGGGGCCTCTCTCGCCGCGCGAGGGGCGGATGAGGACCTCGGGTGCCTTCTCGCCGGTGGCGTCCCATTCCGCCGGCCTGGCGATCAGCCCGCCATCCGCGTCGCGGCTCGTAATGTCGAGGACTGCCACATGCGGCAGCGCGCCCTTGGTGGTCAGCCGCTTGGCGCGCTTTTCGATCAGCCCTTCGTCGGCGAGGTCGCGCAGCATGTCCTTGAGATAGACGCGCGCGTCGCCCTTCAGGTTGAACGCCTTGGCGAGCTCGCGCTTGCCGGCGCGATCGGGATTCTCGTTGATGAAGGTCAGGATTTCGTCACGCGTCGGCAGATGCGCGCGGGCGTTCGGGCTCGTCCGCTTGGGCTTGGGTGGTTTTGAGATATGCCGCGCCAACTCCTAGAGCCTCTTCTGTTCAAAGGGAAACGCTGGTGACGACACCCCCCTCTGGCCTGCCAGCCATCTCCCCCACCAGGGGGGAGATTGGATACGAGTTCCGCTTTCGCCAATCGCCAACATCGCAGAAGGAAGCGGAGAGGCTAGTGCAAGCCAATCTCCCCCCTTGAGGGGGTTGAGGAGCGGTCGGCCGTAGGCCGAGGAAAAGCCAACGATTTGGCTTTTCCAGCGACGAACGCCGGCAGGACAGAGGGGGGTGATTGGCTCGGCAATTGTCATTCGGTTTTCGTTTTCTTCGCCGTCTTGGCCGATGCCTTGCGGGCGGGGGCTTTCTTTGCCGCCTTGGCCCGTGCCGGCTTCTTGGCCGAAGCGCCGCCCTTTTCCGCAATCAGCGCCAGGGCTTCCTCGAGCGTCACCGTCGCGGGATCCTTGCCCTTCGGCAGCGTGGCGTTGACCTTGCCCCAGTTGACATAGGGGCCGTAGCGGCCGTCGCGCACCGTGATCGCACCGCCGTCAGGATGTTCGCCCAGGGTCGAGAGCGCCGCCGGCGTGGAGCGGGTGCGCCCACCCTTCGCCTGCTTGTCGGCGAGAACGGTGACCGCGCGGTTGATGCCGATCGAGAACACATCCTCGACATTCTCCAGATTGGCGAATGTGCCGTCATGCGTCACATAGGGACCATAGCGTCCGATACCGGCCGAGATCATCTTGCCCGTTTCCGGATGTTGTCCGATGTCGCGCGGCAGGGACAGGAGCGCCAGCGCCTTTTCATGGTCGATCGTCTCGAGCGACCAGCCTTTCGGCAGGCTGGCGCGCTTGGCGTCCTTGCCTTCGCCCCGCTGTATGTAGGGGCCGAAGCGGCCGTTTCGAGCCGTGATCTCCTCGCCGGTATAGGGGTCGGTGCCGAGCAGCTTCGGCTCGTCGGAAGCGGCTGATCCGTTGCCGTCGCCGCCATTGGCGTCGCCGCCGAGCTGGCGGGTATATTTGCATTCGGGATAATTCGAACAGCCGACGAAAGCGCCGAATTTCCCAAGCTTCAGCGACAGCGTGCCGGTGCCGCAATTGGGACAGCTGCGCGGGTCGCTGCCATCCGCGCGCGGCGGGAAGGCGAGGGGACTCAGCTCCTCGTTCAGCGCATCGAGCACATTGGTGACGCGCAATTCCTTGATGTTGCCGACCGCGCCGGAGAAATCCCTCCAGAAGTCGCGCAGGACCTCCTTCCAGGAGAGCTTGCCGTCCGAGATCAGGTCGAGCTTTTCCTCGAGATCCGCCGTGAAATCATATTCCACATAGCGGTCGAAGAAGCTTTCGAGGAATGCCGTGACGAGACGCCCCTTGGCCTCCGGAATGAGCTTGCGTTTCTCGACGGTCACATATTCACGGTCGCGCAGGGTGGTGAGCGTGGAGGTATAGGTGGAGGGGCGGCCGATGCCGAGCTCCTCCATCTTCTTGATCAGCGTCGCCTCGGAATAGCGCGGCGGCGGCTCGGTGGAGTGCTGCGTGGCGTTGATCTTCTCGCGCGCCAGCGCCTCGCCGGCGCGGATCTCCGGCAGGCGGCCGCCATCCTCGTCTTCATCCTCGTCTTCGCGGTGTTCCGTATAGGCGGCGATGAAGCCATCGAAGCGGATGACGGAGCCGGTGGCGCGCAGCTGCGCCGTCTGCGAACCATTGACGGCCTCGATCTCGACGGTGGTGCGCTCGATATCGGCCGACTGCATCTGGCTGGCGATCGCCCGCTTCCAGATCAGCTCATAGAGCTTCGCCTGGTCGTCATCGAGATAGCGGCGCATCTCCTTGGGATGCCGGGCAAAATCCGTCGGGCGGATCGCCTCGTGCGCTTCCTGGGCGTTCTTGGCCTTCGTCGAATAATAGCGCGGCTTCTCAGGCACATATTTGTCGCCGAACCCGCTGCCGATCGCCCGCCGCGCCGCCTGGATGGCGTCGGGGTCCATCTGCACGCCGTCGGTACGCATATAGGTGATGAGACCGGCCGTCTCACCGCCGATGTCGATACCCTCATAGAGGCGCTGGGCGATCTGCATGGTGCGCGCGGAGGAGAAGCCGAGCTTGGCCGATGCCGCCTGCTGCAGGGTCGACGTGGTGAAGGGCGGGGCGGGGTTGCGCTTGGTCGGCTTCGCCTCAACTGAGGCGGCGCGGAAGGTCGCGCCCTCCAGCATGGTGCGGATGCCGCCCGCCTGTTCGGCATTCTTGATGTCGAGCTTGCCGAGCTTCTTACCGTCGAAAACGGTGAGCCGCGCCTCGAACGAATCCTCGCGCGGTGTCCTGAGGAGCGCGGCGATGTTCCAGTATTCCTCGCGGACGAAGCGCTCGATCTCCGTCTCGCGGTCGCAGACGAGGCGCAGCGTCACAGACTGGACGCGTCCCGCCGATCGCGCGCCGGGCAGCTTGCGCCAGAGCACCGGCGAAAGCGTGAAGCCGACGAGATAATCGAGCGCGCGGCGCGCCAGATAGGCGTCGACGAGCGGTGCATCGATCTCGCGCGGATGGGCCATTGCGTCGAGCACGGCCTGCTTGGTGATAGAGTTGAAGGCGACGCGCTTGACCGGTTTCGTACCGAGCGCTTTCTTCTGGCGCAACACTTCGAGCACATGCCACGAGATCGCTTCACCTTCGCGATCCGGGTCGGTTGCGAGGATCAGGCCGTCGCTCTCCTTCACCGCCTTGGCGATATCGTTAAGGTGCTTGGCGGAAGAGGTATCGACCTCCCAGGACATGGCGAAATCTTCGTCCGGGCGGACGGAGCCGTCCTTGGCCGGCAGGTCACGGACATGGCCGAACGAGGCCAAGACCTTGTAGTCCGAGCCCAGATATTTGTTGATGGATTTGACCTTAGTAGGCGATTCGACGACGACGACTTTCATTCCCTGACCCTGTTCTGCGGGCCCCTGTCGTTACACAAAAGCACATTCGATGGGGTAAAATTTGTCCCCCAAATGAACAGCCCATTCCGTTTGGTCAAGGGCAACACGATATTTTTCGTGAAATACAACCGATGGTTGCTTTCTATTGAATTGAAAGTCAAAGTAGTATTAGTGAAACTTAATCGGCTGGTGAATAGCCGGATTTTGAAACAAATATCAACAAGCTGAAATTCATCGATTTGCTATTAAAATTTTTCAAGGTCTGCAATGAACGATACCGATGTAAAACGCATTGAAGTCCTTTCCTATATCCAGCAGATGCTTGGAGAACTACGGTGGATGGCGCATTCCGCGGATTGTCCGATGCTCACCTATTTTATTGAAATGGCCTATATCGAAAGTGAAGACACGATAAGGACCGTGCGCGAAACCCATTCAAACGGGCACAAGCGAGACGGCGCCGCCTGAATGGCGCGCGATGCGGCCGGCGAGATCGAGTTCAAGCAGAACCAGGAGCACCTGCGAGGGGTGCAGGCCGGTGTGGCGGATGAGCATATCCGGATCGGTCGGCACCGGGCTCAGCGCCTCGATGATGCGCTCCCGGTCCGTCTCTCCCAGGATCGGCATGGGAGAGGCCGCTGCCTCGTCGTCGAGCACATTGTCCGATGGGTTGAGCGGCAACCGGCCCTGAGCCGCTTCGCTGATGAGCGGCGTGAGCGCCTCCACGATATCATTCGCCTCGGTCACGAGAATGGCCCCGTTCTTGAGCAGCCTGTTGGTTCCGGCCGAGCGCGGATCGAGGGGCGAGCCGGGCACCGCGAAGAGAAGCCGCCCCATCTCGCCGGCAAGCCTGGCGCTGATCAGCGAGCCCGACCGGTCGGCGGCCTCGATGACGACAAGTCCGAGCGCGATGCCGGCGATGATCCGGTTGCGGCGGGGAAAATCGCGGGCGCGGGGCTCCCAGCCCATCGGCATTTCGCTGATCAGCACGCCGCCTTTCTCGGGAATGGCATTGTAGAGATGCATGTTCTCCGGCGGGTAGGGCTTGTCGAGCCCGCCGGCGAGGACGGCAACCGTGCCGGTTTCGAGGCTCGCCTCATGGGCGGCGGCATCGATGCCGCGCGCCAGGCCCGAGACGATGCCGAAGCCCGCCGTGCCAAGCTCCCTGACCAGCCGGTGCGTGAAGCGGTTGCCGACGGCGGATGAGTTGCGCGCGCCGACGATGGCGACCGGCGGGGCGTGAAAGACGCCGGCATCGCCCTTGATGGCGACGAGCGGCGGCGACGCCTCGTAATGGCGCAGATAGGGCGGATAGTCCGGTTCGCCCATTCCGACGAGGCGTGCGCCGATCTTGTGGACGAGCTCCATCTCGCGCTCGGCATCCTCGAGCGTCGCCACGCGGATCGGCCGGTTTCCGCCGCCGCGGCGCATCAGTTCCGGCAGCATCTGCAGCGCGTCGCCGGCGGAGCCGAAATGCGAGATCAGGTCGCGAAAGGTGACCGGGCCGACATTCTCGCTGCGGATCAGGCGCAGCCAGTTGAGCCGCTGCCGTTCGGAGAGGCGAATTCCCCTATGCGAATCCGCCGGCCCCATCATTATCCCTTGGCCCCGATTTTTCCTTCCGTCCCGTTCAGGAGACGGGCGATGTTGGCCCGGTGCTTGATGAAGACGATGATGCTCATCACGGCGAAGAGCAGGGCGACATCCCGAAGCCCTATGAAATAAAGTGCAATCGGTACGGCGACCGTCGCGATCAGGGCCGAAAGCGAGGAATAGCGCGTCACAAACGCCACGGCGAGCCAGACGACGGCGAAGACCAGCGCCCCCTGCCAGGCAAAGCCGATGAGGACGCCGAGATAGGTGGCAACCCCCTTGCCGCCCTTGAAACCGATCCAGACGGGAAAGAGATGGCCGAGAAACGCACCGAATCCCGCGGCAAGCGCGAGTTCCCGTCCCCAATGCCAGGCGATGAGGACGGCGGCGGTGCCTTTCAGCGCATCGAGGAGAAGCGTTGCCGCGGCAAGCTTCTTGTTGCCGGTGCGCAGCACATTGGTGGCGCCGATATTGCCCGAACCGATGGAGCGTACGTCGCCGAGCCCGGCAAGGCGGGTAAGGATCAGGCCGAAGGGAATCGACCCCAGGAGATAGCCGAAGAGAAGTGCGGCAGCGAGGGCGAGCAGGCCCGCCTGCAGGATGGTCTGATCGATCATAATGCCTTCCCCCTCGGTCGGAGATTCAACTTATATGCTAAATGCTGTCTTTCCGGCAACCATAGTCTGTATCACGCGGCCCTGGAAGCGGGCGCCCTCGAAACAGCTGTTCTTGGAGCGCGAATGCAGATCCTCTTCCCGCACGATCCAGGGTTCGTCGAGGTCGACGATGGCGAGATCGGCCGGCGCGCCGGGCTTCAGCGTTCCCGCGTCGAGGCCGAAGATCCGCGCCGGCGCGGTCGACAGCACCTCGATGATGCGGATCAGCGGCAGGCTCTCATTATGATAGAGGCGCAGCGCCGCCGCCAGCAGCGTTTCAAGACCGATCGCGCCCGCCGCCGCGTCCGAGAAGGGGAGGCGCTTGGTGTCGACATCCTGTGGATCGTGCGCGGAGGCGACGAGATCGATCACGCCGGCGCGCACCGCCTCCACCATCGCCAGCCGGTCCTCTTCCGTCCGCAAGGGCGGCGAGAGGCGGAAGAAGGTGCGGAATTCGCCGACATCGTTCTCGTTGAGCGAGAGATGGTTGATCGAGATGCCCGCCGTGACCGGCAGGCCCTGATCCTTGGCGCGCAGGATGGCGTCGGCCGACATCGCGGTCGATATCTGCGCTGCGTGGTATTTGGCTCTCGTCAGCGCCGCCAGACGCAGATCGCGCTCGAGCGGGATCACTTCCGCCTCGCGCGGGATGCCCGGCAGGCCCAGCCAGCTGGCGAATAGCCCTTCGTTCATCACGCCATTGGCGGCGAGATAGGGATCATGCGTCTCATGGGCGACCACCGCGCCGAAATCGCGCGCATAGGTCATGGCCCGGCGCATCAGCAGCGTATTGGCGATCGTCTTGCGGCCTTCGGTGACGGCAACCGCGCCGGCTTCCTTGAGAAGCCCGACCTCGGTCATCTCCTCGCCATGCAGCCCCTTGGTGATGGCAGCCGCTGGATGGACGTTGACGACCGCCGTGTCCCGCGCCGTGCGCTTGACGAATTCCACCAGCGCCACATCGTCGATCACCGGATCGGTATCCGGCATCATGATGATGGAGGTCACGCCGCCCGCCGCCGCCGCCCGGCTCGCCGAGGCGATGGTCTCGCGGTGCTCCGCGCCGGGCTCGCCGATGAAGACGCGGGAATCGACCAGCCCGGGGATGATGGCCTTGCCGCTGAGGTCGAGCCGCTCCGCTCCTTCCGGTGCGCCTTGGCCGCGCGCATCCGCGCCCGAGGCGAGAATCCTGCCGTCCTTGACGATGACGGTCCCGATCTCGTCGAGCCCGCGGGAGGGATCGACGATGCGGGCATTTTCAAAAACGACCGCGCTCATATCGATTCTCCGGGCTCGTTGCGGCGCGGATCGAGCAGCGCCTCCATCACCGCCATGCGGACGGCCACACCCATCTCGACCTGCTGCTGGATGACGCTTTGCGGGCCGTCGGCGATATCGGAGGCGATTTCGACGCCGCGGTTCATCGGTCCCGGATGCATGACCAGCGCATCGGGCTTGGCGAATTTCAGCTTTTCGCGGTCCAGGCCGTAATAGCGGAAATATTCGCGCACCGAAGGCACGAAGGAACCGGCCATGCGCTCGCGCTGCAGGCGCAGCATCATTACGACATCGGCGTCCTTCAGCCCTTCCTCCATGGAATTGAAGACCTCGACGCTCATCTGTTCTATGCCTGAGGGAAGCAGCGTCGAGGGCGCGACCACCCTGACGCGGGCGCCGAGCGCGTTAAGCAGCAGGATGTTGGAGCGCGCCACGCGCGAATGCAGCACGTCGCCGCAGATCGCCACGATCAATCCCTCGATCCGGCCCTTGGCGCGGCGGATGGTCAGCGCGTCGAGCAGCGCCTGGGTCGGGTGCTCATGCGCGCCGTCGCCTGCATTCACCACCGAGCAGCCGACCTTTTGCGCGAGCAGCGCCGCCGCACCCGCCGAGGCATGGCGGATGACCAATATGTCGGGGCGCATGGCGTTGAGCGTCATCGCCGTGTCGATGAGCGTTTCGCCCTTCTTCACCGACGAATTGCCGACCGACATGTTCATCACATCCGCACCGAGCCGCTTGCCCGCCAGCTCGAAGGAGGATTGCGTCCGCGTCGATGATTCGAAGAAGAGGTTGATCTGGGTCCGCCCGCGTAAGCTGGTCTTTTTCTTCTCAGGCTGGCGCGAGATCGCCACTTCCTGGTCTGCCAGGTCGAGAAGGCAGACGATGTCCTGGGGAGAAAGGCCCTTGATGCCAAGCAGGTGGCGGTGAGGAAAGATGAGGGAGGCCGGGTTTGATGTCATATCAAGACACCCCTATAGGCCCGATGCGATAAGCCCGCAAGCCGCCCGTACCGGCGGAAACCGGCTTTCGCGAAGAAATCGGTGGAGTTTGCAAGCTACCTCGCAAGGAGGGGCCGCAAGAAAGCGAAATATTTAGCAAATCCGCATAGGAAATCATACATTGGACCGGAATCGACCCTGTGCAGGCGGGGTCTGCAAGCAGATGGAAACTGTCGTTGAAAACGCATGAGGTCACCAACCAGACGCCCCCGATGACCGGCACGAACGCCTATCTCGGCGACCCGTTGCTGATGCAGATCGCCTCCGGCTTTCCCAAGGCGCTGCACAGCGATCTGGAGCAGGCGGGCCGGTTCGTCATGTCGGCCGAGGCGCAGGATCTGGCGCGGCTGGCCAATACCGAACTGCCGAAACTCAGGACCCACGACCGGCAGGGAAGGCGCATCGACCTGGTTGAGTATCACCCCGCCTATCACGCGCTGATGCGGCGCTCGATCGGGCAGGGGCTGCATTCCTCGATCTGGGAGGACGGGCAGGAGGAGGCCGGCCGCCGCCATCAGGTGCGCGCCGCGCGCTTCTATCTGACGGCGCAGCTCGAGACCGGCCATCTCTGCCCCGTCACCATGACCAGCGCCTCGCTCGCAGCCCTGATGGCGACACCCAATCTCTACCGGGAGTGGGCGCCGCTGGTGCTCACCCGCAAATATGATCCGAGCCAGAAGCCGCCTGCGAGGAAAGCCGGCCTGACACTCGGCATGGGCATGACCGAGAAGCAGGGCGGCACGGATGTGCGCGCCAACACCACGCGGGCCGAGCGGGCCGGCAACGGCTTCTACCGCATCACCGGCCACAAATGGTTCATGTCCGCGCCGATGTCCGATGCCTTTCTGGTGCTGGCGCAGGCGGCCGAGGGGCTTTCCTGTTTCCTGGTGCCGCGCATCCTGCCGGATGGCAGCGCCAACGGCTTCCGCTTCCAGCGGCTGAAGGACAAGCTCGGCAACCGCTCCAATGCCTCCGCGGAAGTGGAGTTCGAGGAGACGCTGGGCCAGATGGTCGGCAAGCCGGGCGAGGGCGTGAAGACCATCATCGACATGGTGACGCTGACCCGGCTCGATTGCGCGATCGCCTCGGCCGGCCTGATGCGGGCGGGGTTGGCGGAGGCCGTGCACCATGCGCGCCATCGCCAGGTCTTCGGCGCGGTTCTCTTCGAGCAGCCGCTGATGCAGCGCGTCCTGGCCGACATGGCGCTCGACGTAGCGGGCGCGACGGCCCTTGCGCTGCGCCTGGCGCGCGCCTTCGACATGGCGGCGAGCGACCGCGGCGAGGCGGCTTTCGCCCGGGTGATGACACCAGTCGTCAAATATTGGGTGGCGAAGATCGCCCCGGCGCTTCTCTATGAGGCGATGGAGTGCCTGGGCGGCAACGGCTATATCGAGGAAGGCAATCTTGCCCGCTATTACCGGGAAGCGCCGGTCAACGCCATCTGGGAAGGCTCGGGCAATGTCATGGCGCTCGATGTGCGCCGGGTCCTCCTGCGCGCGCCGAAGCTTTTCGACGAGGTGCTGGCCTGGATCGCCCGGCAATTGGGCCGGAGCGGACAGGGGACTGTGGATGTGCTGCGCGCCGCCATGAGCGTCGCCGAATCCGACGAGGGGGCGGCCCGCATCCTGACAGAGCAGCTTGCCCTTGCCGCCGCCGGAGCAGAACTGCGCCAGCTCGGCGCGGACGCCATTGCGGATGCCTTCGTCGAAACCCGTCTCGCCGGGCAGTGGCGCACGACCTATGGCATGATCGACGCACGCCATAACGCCAAGACGATCCTCAATTCGCTTTATCCGGCTCCGTAGTTGGCGTGGGCTCATTTCCGGCAAAGGCGTTGATGCACGGCCGATGGTGAGGTGGCGATGTTCCGGAACGGATCCTCGGGTCGAGCCCGAGGATGACGAACTGGAGAGGTTTCCGCCTGTCTCAGACGTTGGCGATTGGCGGAAAACAGCCCTGCAATCGTCATCCTCGGGCTCGACCCGAGGACCCATTCGGGAACATCGCCACCTCACCAGCGTTCGTTGAAGCATTGCACCCCGTGAGACGGTGTTTTCCACTTCGTCATTAATGTTAACAAATGGTTTCGATTGCCGTTCGGGCGTTAACCAATCATGATGCCGGTCGAAAGGACGCCCCCCATGATTCCCGAACCAAGAGCCTTGCCGGAGAGGAGACGAACGCCATGCGCTATCTCCTGATCTTCTGGGCCGGCCCGCTTGCGCTCTTCTGGGGGTGGTATTTCCTGTCTTTGAACGACATCAGCTTCGGCACGGTCTTTTTCAGCCGGCAGATGCATGATCTGGTCTTTGCGGTCTATGGCCATGTGCTCGGCATGGAGCCGCAAGCGATCCCGCGGCTGGCGGCACGGGCATGTCTGATCGATTCATTGATCCTGTTCGCCATCCTCGCCTTTCGCCGGCGGCGCGAAATTCGCGTCTGGCTGCAGGCGCGGGCGTGAGCGCTATTCCTGATCTGTCTCGCGCCTGAGCGCATTCAGCCGGTCGAGAGCCCCTTGCAGGATGAAGGCGGCGGCGGCGGAATCGATTCTTTCAGCCCGCTTCTGCCGCGAGACATCCATGCCGATCAGCGCCCGCTCGGCGGCGACCGTCGAAAGGCGCTCGTCCCAATAGACGAAGGGCAGGGCGGTCAGCTGCTCCATATTGCGCACGAATGCGCGGGTCGCCTGCACGCGCGGCCCCTCGCTGCCATCCATATTGACCGGCAGGCCGATGATGACCGCGCCGGCATTTTCCGCTTTCAGCGCCGCCAGAAGCACCTGCGCGTCGATGGTGAACTTGACCCGCCTGATCACCGGACGCGGATTGGCGAAGGAGAGGCCGCGGTCGGAAACGGCGAGACCGATCGTCTTCGTGCCGAGGTCGAGGCCGGCAATGGTCTGGCCGGGCGCCAGCGCCGTTTCAACGGTTTCGATAGCCAGAACGGTCAATTCACACCCTTTCCGCTTCCGCTCTTGAATTGAGCCTTGTCAGCGTCATAACTGTCTCCCTACGATTGCGATATCCCAAGGAGCAAATCTCATGAAGATCAAATGGCTGGGCCATTCGGCTTTCCGCGTCGACATAGCAGGTGCGGCGATCCTGATCGATCCTTTCCTGACCGGCAATCCCGGCGCGAAGGATGTGGATATCAAGGCCGCCACCCAGGAGATCACGCATATCGCCCTGACCCACGGCCATGGTGACCATGTCGGCGATACGATCAAGATCGCCCAGGAGACGGGTGCAACCGTCATCGCCAATGCCGATCTCGCGTCGTGGCTCGCCCATCGCGGCGTCGAAAAGGTCGATCCGGGCAATACCGGCGGCACGCTATCCCACGGCGCCTTCTCCGTCACCTTCGTCAACGCGCTGCATTCCTCCGCCACCATCACCGAGGATGGCGTTTCCCATTCGCTGGGGAATGCCAATGGCCTCGTCTTCCATTTCGAGGACGAGCCGACGCTTTATCACATGGGCGATACCGACATCTTTTCGGATATGGCGCTGATCGACGAGCTGCACCGTCCTGAGATCGGCATCGTGCCGATCGGCGATCGCTTCACCATGGGCGGCGCGGTGGCCGGGCTAGCCTGCCAGCGCTATCTGAAATTCTCCACCGTCGTCCCTTGCCACTACGGTTCCTTCCCGATCATCGACCAGACGGCGGACAAGTTCGTGGCGGCAATGGAGGATGCGAACGGCACCAAGGTGGAAGTGCCGAAGGCGGGGGATACGGTTTCGGTCTGAAGGGCGATCGGTCCGGTCAGTCGACATTTCCGTAGGATTGGCATATATTGCCAATAAAGTTGACGGAGATTGCTATGGCCACCCGCAATGTCGTTCTCACAGACAGCCAATCGGCTTTGGTAGACCGGTTGGTTGCATCAGGGCGCTATCAGAATGCCTCGGAAGCGCTGCGGGCAGGATTGCGCCTTCTTGAACGCGAGGAGGCGGAGTTCGACGATCTGCGCGAGCGTCTGATGACAGGGCTGGAACAGGCGCGGCAGGGCGATTTGTCCGAAGGCAGTGGCGAGGATGCGATTCGCCGTGCATTTGCTTCTGCTCGCTCAAAATCCTGATGAGCAAATCATGGCGCCTGACCCGACAGGCGGAAGCATCGCTCATTGACATCGCTCGTTGGACGCATGAAACCTTCGGTCCACGCCAAGCGGCCGCCTATGAAGATGATTTAATCGCGTGCTGTGTGGGAATTGCCCAGGGAACGGCGACATCGCAGGACTGCCGCCATCTGATTGGTCGGGATTTGCCCGAGGATTTGCGCTTTGCGCGCGCAGGCCAGCATTTTGTGGTGTTTATCGAATATCCCGAGCAGGTGATTATTATCGATTTCCTGCATGGTCGCACCGACTTGCCGCGACGGCTCGCCGCGCTTGTCGGACCCAGAGAGGTATAAGAATTATTGCGCTTGGGGTTCCCGCCCGATATAGCCCACGCCTAAAGCATTCAATCAGGTGGTATCAGCATGTCAGTTGATCTTTCAACCGTGAAGCGCGTGGCGCATCTCGCCCGCATCGCCGTCAGCGATGAGGACGCGGAGCGCATGACCGGTGAACTCAATGCGATCCTGGGCTTTGTCGAGCAGTTGAACGAGGTGGATGTGAGCGGCGTCGAGCCGATGACCTCCGTCACGCCGATCGCCATGCGCATGCGCGAGGACGTGGTCTCGGACGGCGACAAGGCTGCCGATATCGTCGCCAATGCGCCGGTGACCGAGGAGAATTTCTTCGTCGTGCCGAAGGTCGTGGAGTAAGCGGCATGAGCGTTGCCATTTCCGTGGAAACGCCGTTGCAGGACGATGTGCGCGGGCTGGTCGAACAGTTGAATGCGCATCTTCTGCCGCTGTCTCCCATAGAGTTCCAGTTCAAGATGACCGTCGAGGAGATGGCGGGGCCCGATACGACCGTGTTCATCGCGCGCGACGAGGGCGGTCGCGCCGTCGGCTGCGGTGCCCTGAAGGTCCATTCGCCTGATGTCGGCGAGGTCAAGCGCATGTATACGCTCCCCGAAGTGCGCGGCCTGCGGGTCGGCTCCTCGCTTCTGGAAGCGATCACCACGCTCGCGCAGCGCAAGGGCCTTTCCCGCCTGGTCCTCGAAACCGGCACCGGCCCCGGCTTTGCCGCCGCCTGGCGTCTTTACGAGCGCGCCGGCTTCGCCCGCTGCGGTGTCGTGCTGGACTATCCCGATTCCGAACACAGTGCTTTTTTCGAAAAGCGCCTTTCTCCCTTGATGCACTGAAAGGCCCCAAGAATGACCGACTTGACCGCACTCACGATTTCCGAGGCGCGCGACCAGCTTAAGGCCAGGGCCTTTACGGCCTCGGAGCTGACCGAAGCCTATCTCAAAGCTATCGAGGCGGCGAACGAGACGCTCAATGCCTATGTGGCAGTGACGCCTGACAAGGCGCGGGAAATGGCGAAGGCTTCCGACACGCGCCTGGCGAAAGGCGAGGGCGGTGCGCTGGAAGGCATTCCGCTCGGCATCAAGGATCTCTTCGCCACCGAAGGCGTCCATACGCAGGCCTGCTCGCACATTCTGAACGATTTCAAGCCGCGCTATGAATCGACCGTGACGGCCAATCTCTGGGCCGATGGCGCGGTGATGCTCGGCAAGCTCAACATGGACGAGTTCGCGATGGGATCGTCCAACGAGACCTCCTATTACGGCCCGGTCAAGAACCCTTGGCGCTCGGAAGGATCGAATGCCGATCTGGTGCCCGGCGGCTCGTCCGGCGGCTCGGCGGCCGCCGTTGCCGCAAGGCTTTGTGCAGGCGCGACCGCCACCGACACCGGCGGCTCGATCCGCCAGCCGGCGGCCTTCACCGGCACGGTCGGCATCAAGCCGACCTATGGCCGCGTCTCGCGCTGGGGCGTCGTCGCCTTCGCCTCCTCGCTCGACCAGGCGGGGCCGATTGCCCGCGACGTGCGCGACAGCGCCATTCTTCTGAAATCGATGGCGTCGGTGGATTTGAAGGACACGACCTCCGTCGACCTGCCCGTGCCGGACTATGAAGCGGCGATCGGCAAGTCGGTCAAAGGCATGAAGATCGGCATCCCCAAGGAGTACCGTGTCGACGGCATGCCGGAGGAGATCGAAAAGCTCTGGCAGCAGGGCATCGCCTGGCTGAAGGATGCCGGTGCCGAGATCGTCGATATCTCGCTGCCGCATACAAAGTATGCGCTTCCCGCCTATTACATCGTCGCGCCGGCCGAGGCCTCTTCGAACCTCGCCCGCTATGACGGCGTGCGCTATGGCCTGCGTGTTCCGGGCAAGGACATAGTCGATATGTACGAGAAGACCCGCGCCGAAGGTTTCGGCCGCGAGGTCAAGCGCCGCATCATGATCGGCACCTATGTGCTCTCCGCCGGTTATTACGACGCCTATTATCTGAAGGCCCAGAAGGTCCGCACCCTCATCAAGAAGGATTTCGAGGACGTCTTCCATGCCGGCGTCGATGCGATCCTGACGCCCGCCACGCCCTCGGCCGCCTTTGGCGTCGCCGATGAGGACCTCGCGGCGGATCCGGTGAAGATGTATCTGAACGACATCTTCACGGTCACGGTGAACATGGCCGGCCTGCCGGGCATCGCCGTTCCCGCCGGGCTGAACGGGCAGGGGCTGCCGCTTGGCCTGCAACTGATCGGCCGGCCTTTCGACGAGGAGACGCTCTTCCAGACCGCCCATGTAATCGAACAGGCCGCGGGCCGTTTCACGGCACCCAGCTGGTGGTAAACTGAGCCATGGAAATCCGGCGGGCTGTTGCCAGCGACAAGGCTGCGATTGCCGCTGTGGGATGCCGCGCCTGGATTTCCGCCTTCTCCCGCTTCGAACCGGAAGCGAACGGGCCGGGCGTGGGGGAGCGTACGGAAAAGGTCTTTCGCTCCTTCGCCGACGACTTCTATCCCCAGATCCTCCTTGCCGAAACGGCGGGCGTTATTCTCGGCTGGGGCGCGCGGGACACGAACGCTGATTACATCTCCGACCTTTGGATAGATCCCGCCTTTCACCGGCGCGGCATCGGCCTCACGCTGATGGACGCGCTTCTGGCCGAAATCGTGCTTTCGGGCTACGCAACGGCGCGCATCGAGACCCACGCCCGCAATCTTCCCGCCATCCGCCTTTATGAGCGCTGCGGTTTCGAGGTTGTCTGGCGCGGGGAAGGGTGGTCCGACAGCCTCGGCCGGGAGATCGAGAAAGTCAGGATGGAAGCGCCGCTGGATGAAAGGTTCCGTTAAGAGCGCTCGCTGAGGAGGATTGTCTCTCGCCGTCTTTGTCCTATCCTATTGATGATCAGGCAAGCAGAAAGGGAAGAGACGTGTGGATCGAACTGACTGACGTCAACGGCGAACGCATCACGATCAATTTCGATCATGTCGTATCGTATAATGCCTATGGCACCGGCGCGCATATCGTGACCACGACTCCCGATCTGACGTTCTTCGTCAAGGAGGACATCGATACGATCCAGCAGAGGATCGGCATCAAGCCGGTTGGCTGAACGGCGCGAAATCCAGTCTCGCCGACTGGGTCTGACCCGTGTGAAAAGGCCGTTTTTCCGGCTTTTCTGGAAATTGCCCCCCGACTCAGGGTAGTTTCCGTTAGTGCCTGTTTTCCCGAGTGCTCCGAGTAGCCTGGCGGGCAGGGCAGAAGAGTCAGTTGAAGTTATTGCGATCGATTCCGGGCGGGTGGGACGACAACAACCCTATCCGTGATGAGGTGTGGCATGCTCAACAAAGACAAGACAGCTCTTCGGTTCCCATTGGATAAACCGGCCGTTCCAGATGAGCGGCACCTGTTTCGATCACGGTTGTCAATGTGGAGAAGACGAGAATCCAAGAGTGCCGATAACAAGAAATTGAACGGCGCGGACATCCTGCGTGCGCTCCTCTCGCTTCCGGCGTTGACGGCGTTCTTGTTCCTCCCGTCGGCCCAGTTTCACGCCGTGGCGCACGAGGCGTCCACCGGCTGGTCCTACCCCTACCAATGCTGTCACGACATGGATTGCCGCCCGGTGAGCGCCAAATCAGTGGCCGAGCGCCCAGAGGGATATGTGATTACCGGTACGGGGGAGGTGGTCGGCTATCACGATAGCCGCGTCCGCCAGTCGCCTGACGGGTTCTTCCACTGGTGCTCGGTTGCGGGAAAATCGAACTCGCGGACCATCTGCCTGTTTGTTCCGCCAAGATCGTCCTGAAAAGCCTTGCGTATCGGCCTCTTCTCATCACTGCGGCCCGCCATCGGCGAGCCGCTTTAAATCCTGTCGCGTTGAATGCCACTGTTCATCAAACGAATGAACCGCGAAGTCTGGCGAACATACCTGATCCGCCGATCGCGCCTCTGACGTGGCGGGCGGCCGTTGCAGCGGAAACCGTCGCGCCATAATGGCAATAGCAAACGATTTCGTGCAGTTGGCGGTCCGTTATTTCAAAGAAACGCTTTGCTTCGCCATAGCTGTCGTCTTTCATGCCTTCGGCACGGAAAACGGCGTCTTCAAATGCAACCGAGATCGGAGAGCCGGCGCTGCGCATCGTCTCCCGTGTCTCGACCGGTTGGTATTCTGTACCGGGAAGCGTTGCCAGAAGCCTGCCCGGCTCTTTCTCAAGGAGCGCGGCCCAACGTTCAAGCCGTTCAGTCCTGGTCATGACCGGACGGGTGATGTCGGGATTGGCTTCGGCAATGACCTGCATTTGCTCGAGCGTCTTGTGCTGCATAGTCACCTCCTGTTTCAGGATACTGGTGCCACAGCCCCCTGGGTATCGCCCATGAGAGAAGGGTACTCCAACCCTGCGCCAAGTCCAGCATAATCAACATTATGGCTGGTCACATTTTTCATGAACGAATCATTCATATTTGCAGGTGGCGTGCAGGCCAGGACGCCTCGTTCCGGCTGGCGCACGGGGTGCAGCCGTCAGAGCGGGATGTTGTCGTGCTTCTTCCAGGGATTCTCCAAATCCTTGTTGCGCAGCATCCTGAGCGCGCGCGCCACGCGCCGGCGCGTCGAATGCGGCATGATCACCTCGTCGACATAGCCGCGCTCCGCAGCGACGAAGGGCGAGAGGAACCGGTCCTCGTAACGCCTGGTGTGTTCGGCGATCTTTTCCGGATCGCCGATATCCTTGCGATAGATGATCTCGACCGCGCCCTTGGCGCCCATCACCGCGATCTGCGCCGACGGCCAGGCATAGTTGATGTCGCCGCGCAAATGTTTCGACGCCATCACGTCATAGGCGCCGCCATAGGCCTTGCGTGTGATCACCGTAATCTTCGGCACGGTCGCCTCGGCATAGGCGAAGAGCAGCTTGGCGCCATGCTTGATGAGGCCGCCATATTCCTGGCTCGTTCCCGGCAGGAAGCCCGGCACGTCGACGAAGGTGACGATCGGGATGTTGAAGCAGTCGCAGAAGCGCACGAAACGTCCGGCCTTGCGCGAGGCGTCGCTGTCGAGCACGCCGGCCAGCACCATCGGCTGGTTGGCGACGATACCGACGGTCCGCCCTTCGATGCGCCCGAAGCCGCAGACGATGTTCTTCGCGAAACTCTCCTGGATCTCGAAGAAATCGCCTTCGTCGACCGTCTTCAGGATCAGTTCCTTGATGTCGTAGGGCTTGTTGGCGTTGTCGGGCACCAGCCGGTCGAGCGAGAGGTCCTGCTCCTCCGTTGATTGGTAGCAGGTGACCTCGGGAATTTCCGCCGTGTTCGAGGCCGGCAGGAAATCGACCAGCCGGCGCATCTGCAGAAGCGCCTCGACATCATTGTCATAGGCGCCGTCGGCGATCGAGGATTTGGTGGTGTGGATCGATGCGCCGCCGAGCTCTTCCGCCGTCACGGTCTCGTTGGTGACGGTCTTGACCACGTCGGGCCCGGTCACGAACATGTAGGAGGTGTCGCGCACCATGAAGATGAAATCGGTCATGGCAGGCGAATAGACGTCGCCGCCCGCGCACGGGCCCATGATGACGGAGATCTGCGGGATGACGCCGGAGGCGAGCACATTGCGCTGGAATATCTCCGCATAGCCGCCGAGCGCCGCCACGCCCTCCTGGATGCGGGCGCCGCCGGCATCGTAGAAGCCGATGATCGGCGCCCGGTTGCGCAGCGCCATATCCTGGATCTTCTGCACCTTCTCCGCATGGGCTTCGGAGAGCGAGCCGCCGAAAACGGTGAAATCCTTGGCGAAGACGAAGACGGTGCGCCCGTTGACCGTGCCCCAGCCGGTGACGACGCCGTCGCCGGCATATTTGGTCTTCTCCATGCCGAAATCAGTCGAGCGGTGCTCGACGAACATGTCGAACTCCTCGAACGAGCCTTCGTCGAGAAAGACGTCGATGCGCTCGCGCGCCGTCAGCTTGCCCTTGCCATGCTGTGCATCGATGCGGGCCGGACCGCCGCCCTGCCGGGCGATCTCACGGCGGCGTTCCAGTTCGATCAACACGTCTTTCATGCGGGGCTCCTCCGAAGGTAGGGCAGTAGGGGAATAAGGCAGTAACGCAATAGGGATGCAAACCTATTGCTTCAAACCCCGCTTTGGCAATTCGTCTACTGCCCTACTGCCCTACTGCCCTACTGCCCTACTGCCCTACTGCCCTACTGCCCTACAATCACCAGGTGCCCGTGTTCGGCATCGATGCCCAGGGCTCCTGCGGCGGCAGGCTTCCGTCCTTCTGGATGAGCTCGATGGAGATGCCGTCGGGCGAGCGGACGAAGGCCATGTGGCCGTCGCGCGGCGGACGGTTGATCGTCACGCCCTTGTCCTGCAGCCTCTGGCAGGTCTCGTAGATATTGTCGACCATATAGGCGAGGTGGCCGAAATTGCGCCCGCCCGTATATTCCTCCGGATCCCAATTGTAGGTGAGCTCCAGTTCCGGCGCGCGCTCCGAGGAAGCGCGCCCCTTGTCCTCCGGCGCGGCGAGGAAGATCAGCGTAAAGCGACCCTTCTCGTTTTCGATGCGGCGGATTTCTTCCAGCCCGAATTTGTTGACGTAGAAATCCAGCGACTCGTCGATATCGCGGATACGCACCATGGTGTGGAGATAGCGCATGTCGGTTCCCATCCCTGTTGGCAATGATTGCGGTTGAAATTTGATCGGGCCGAAAAGCCCGCTTGCGGCATTTTTTGATATGGTGGGATGAGTGAAATCGGCAAGCCCGTCAATAGCCTGCCGGGATTCTCTACCACTCGAAATCGGCCGCCAAAAATAAAGTCTGTGGTAACCGGTCAATAAACGGAAGTAGGGACTTGCCCGCTCGCGCTATGGGAGTGTTATTCTCAAGTTGAGAATCAGTTTAGATTTGACCGAGGGTGAAAGGAGGGGACTGGCGCTATGGCAGACAAATCCGTGTCGAAGGACCAGTTCCTTGGCGGCGCCTCCTCCGATGAGCTCGTCGGGCTGGTGGAGGTCTCGGGCTCGATCAAATGGTTCGACGTCGCCAAGGGCTACGGCTTCATCGTGCCCGATCAGCCAGGCCTTTCCGATATTCTGCTGCACGTCACATCCCTGCGCAGGGACGGTTTCCAGACCGCGCTTGAGGGGGCGCGCGTGGTCTGCGAGGTCAAGCAGGGCGAACGCGGATTGCAGTGCTTCCGCGTGATCTCGATGGATACCACCACCGCCGTCCATCCCGCGCAGATGCCGCCGCAACGCACACATGTCACGGTTGTGCCGACAAGCGGGCTGGAACGCGTCATCGTCAAATGGTTCAACCGGACGAAGGGCTTCGGCTTCCTGACACGCGGCGAGGGGACGGAGGACATCTTCATCCACATGGAGACGCTGCGCCGTTTCGGCCTGACCGAACTGCGCCCTGGCCAGGTGGTTCTCGTGCGCTACGGTACGGGTGAGAAGGGTCTGATGGCGGCGGAAATCCATCCCGATATCGGCACGCAGTTTCCCGCATCTCACTGATTTCTGTCAGGCAGGGCGGTCAAAGATCCGCTCCGTCATTGACGCGCGCGGACCGATAGGCGAAAGCTTCGGGCGTTTCAGCCCTCCAGGGATTTCGCCCATGCCACGTTTCCTCACATTCTTTCTGCTTCTGCTCCTCGTCCTTCCTGCACGAGCCGAGATGGCGGAGCCGATGCGGCTGCCCGTCGATGAGCATCCGCTGGTTTTCGAGACCGGGAAAGGCAAGGTCTCCCTCGATGTCGAAATCGCCGATACCGATGCCGAGCGGATGCGCGGGCTGATGTTCCGGACCGATTTTCCGGATGATCGCGCCATGCTTTTCGTCTTCGATGAGACGCGCACGGTGATGATGTGGATGAAGAACACGCCGCTGCCGCTCGACATGGTGTTCGTCGGCCGCAATGGCGAGATCGCCACGATCCGCGACAATACCGAGCCGTTTTCCGAGGCGATCATCTCCTCGGTGGTGCCGGTCGGTTTCGTCATCGAGCTGCGCGCCGGCGCGGCCAGGCGGCTGGGGCTTGCCATAGGCGATCATGTGCGCCATCCCGCCATATGCGGCGAGTGCGCCGCGCAATAACCCATCCGGAATTTGATGAAGGGGCTTAAGGAGTGAATACGCCTGAAATCCGATATTTCGAGCATGACGGCCTGCGCCTTGCCTATCGCGAGGAAGGTGAGGGGGATCCGGTCCTGCTCATCCATGGCTTTGCCTCGTCGAGCTATGTCAATTGGGTGTCGCCCGGCTGGTTCCAGACGCTTGTAGAGGCAGGCTACCGGGTCATTGCCATCGACGATCGCGGCCATGGCCAGTCGGATAAGAGCCATGAGGCTGCCGATTACACACCGAGCCTGATGGCCGGGGATGCGGCGGCGCTTCTTGATCATCTCGGCATCGAAACGGCGCATGTCATGGGCTATTCCATGGGCGCCCGCATCGCCGCCTTCATGGCGCTTGAGCATCCGGAACGTGTCCATAGCCTCGTTTTCGGCGGGCTCGGCATCGGCATGGTCACCGGCGCCGGCGATTGGGAGCCGATCCATGAGGCGCTGCTTGCCGAAGATCCCGCGACGATCACCCATCCGCGCGGCCAGATGTTCCGCAAATTCGCCGACCAGACGAAGAGCGACCGCCTGGCGCTCGCCGCCTGCGTGCTCACCTCGAAGGAAGTGCTGAGCGCGGAGGCGATCGGCCGCATCACCCAGCCGACCCTGGTGGCCGTCGGCACCAAAGACGATATCGGCGGCAGCCCGCATGATCTGGCGAATCTGTTGCCGAACGGCCGCGCGCTCGACATTCCGGGCCGCGACCACATGCTCGCTGTCGGCGACAAGGTGTTCAAGCAGGCGGTCCTGGAATTCCTGCGCGAACACCCCATTTGAGCATGATCCCAAAAAGTTGAAAACTTCAGGGGTGGATCATGTGGCTGAACCGAGGCTTAACCGCGTTCACAGCTGCGTTTCGGCAAATTGACGTGTCAAGCAAAGTGATTTGCTCTATGTTGCTGTGAAAGAGCAAGAAAATCGGCGAAACCGGGAGTTTTGAAATGCCCGCACACAATACCGCCAAGATGGTCAATGCCATCGATCAGGTGGATCCTATCTGGAATGCGATCCGCGCCGAGGCCGAAGAGGCCGCCGAGCGCGATCCGCTGCTGACGGCCTTTCTCTACTCGACGGTCCTCAACCAGGGCAGTCTGGAAGACGCGGTGAGCCATCGCATCGCCGAAAGGCTGGGTCATGCGGATCTGGATGCGGGCATCCTGCGCCAGACCTTCGCCGAAATGCGCCAGGCCCAGCCCGAATGGTCGCAGGTCCTGCGCGTCGACGTTCAGGCGGTCTATGACCGCGACCCGGCGTGCAACCGTTTTCTCGATCCCGTCCTCTATCTCAAGGGCTTCCACGCCATCCAGACCCATCGCCTGGCGCATTGGCTCTGGAAGGAGGGGCGCAAGGATTTCGCCTATTACCTGCAGAGCCGTTCCTCCTCCGTCTTCCAGACGGACATTCACCCGGCCGCCAAGCTCGGCAGCGGGATTTTCCTCGATCATGCGACCGGGCTGGTCGTCGGCGAGACGGCGGTGATCGAAGACAATGTCTCGATCCTGCATGGCGTCACGCTCGGCGGCACCGGCAAGGCCGGGGGCGACCGCCATCCCAAGATCAGGCACGGCGTGCTGCTCGGCGCCGGCGCCAAGATCCTCGGCAATATCGAGGTCGGCCATTGCTCGAAGGTTGCCTCGGGCTCGGTGGTAGTCAAGCCGGTGCCGAGCAATGTCACGGTGGCGGGCGTTCCCGCGCGCATCGTCGGCGAAAGCGGCTGTGCGGAGCCGTCACGCGCCATGGACCAGCTGATCAACGGTGCGGATTGAGATTTCTCGATCAAAGGCGGTGACAAGTTTCTTACGGGCTTTACATGGTTGGATGGGCCGTGCAAAAACCCGCCTCCAACAAATGCATAGGAGAATTCGTTGAAACCCGAAGAACTGAGAAAACTCGACGCCTATTTCAAACGTGTCTTCAAGAATCCCGGCCTTGAAGTGAAGGCGCGTCCGCGCAAGGACGATTCGTGCGAGCTTTATCTCAACGACGAATTCCTCGGCCTCATCTACAAGGACGAAGACGAGGGCGAGCTGTCCTACAATTTCTCGATGGCCATTCTGGACATCGATCTCTGATCCTTGAAAAACCAGGTTATCTGGCGCCGGCCAGATGACCTGCTGCAAAGGATCTGACAGCCTCGTCGAGCGCGCGCCATTCACCAAGCAGATGGCGCGGAAACCGGTAGAAAAGCTGCAGGCCGCCGCCGAACTGGATATCGCGCTCGCAGGCGGCCGCCATCTCCTTCGCAACGCTCTCCTCAAGACAGCGCGCCACAAAATCCGGCTGATCCCCTCCGGCCGTGGAGACGGCCAGTTCCTCGCCCATATAGCCGCTCGCCGGGCGAAAGCTGTAGAGCGTCAGTCCGGCCGGGCCGGGCTTGCCCGGCTGTTCGATCAGGGCCGAATAGATCGGCAGATACCGACCCGACATGTCGCGCGACATGGCCCTGGGCTCGATCGAGAGGAAGAGAAGCTGCCGCCTTGGCGCAGTAAAATTGAAATCGCCGCGCGTCTTCTCGCTATAGCCAGCCATATCAGGCCATTTCAGGTAGAGATCGACCCGGTTCGCGACGCCGTCACGCCGCTGCGCGGGAAAGCGGATCATATTGGAGGGGATGGCGAGAACGTCATTGCCGATGACGATTTCATGGATCGTCGTGTCGTCCGTATGGCCGCCCATGGCAATCAGCGGGCCGAAATACCGGCCGCCGAGATTGATGGCGACTGAGAGAAGAGCCAGGCCGAAACATGCGTAGAAGACGCGCGTGAAGAAACGTCTCTCTGTAACCGGAATTTCCCTCTGCGCCGCGCTGTGCATGGGCTTCTTGTCCGCCTCGTCCGATCCCATCCCCAAATTCCATTATCGATATTTATGGTTAATAGCCCGTGAATTGCCCGACAGCCGCGCTTGCGGCTTCCCCGGCGCTCGGCCATCCTCGGCGCGAGTGATCGAACGGGAGAAGCCCATGCCCATCTACACGCTGGACGGCCATAAGCCGGAATTCGAGGACCGTGAAACAAACTGGATTGCGCCCGACGCGATGCTGATCGGCAAGATCCGGCTGGGGAAGGGGGCAGGCATCTGGTTCGGCGCGGTGCTGCGCGGCGATAACGAGCCGATCGTTATCGGAGCCAATACCAATGTCCAGGAGCACACGGTGATGCACACCGATATGGGCTATCCCCTGACGATCGGCGAGGGATGCACCATCGGCCATCGCGCCATGCTGCATGGCTGCACCATCGGCGACAACAGCCTCATCGGCATCGGCGCCATCGTGCTGAACGGCGCGCGGATCGGCAGGAACTCGCTGGTCGGCGCCGGTGCATTGGTCACGGAAGGCAAGGAATTCCCCGACAATTCGCTGGTCATCGGAGCGCCGGCCCGCGTTGCGCGGGTGCTTGATGAAGCTGCCATCGAGAAATTGAAGGCTTCGGCCCGCCATTATGTCGAGAACGGCGCCCGCTTCAGGCGCGGCCTTGAGATCGTCTGACGCCGATCCGGCCCCATAAAGGGAGGGAGCCGGCCCCAGGGGATGGGACCGGCTCCCGAACCCGGTCGTTGGGGACGGGTGGGGACTCGACCGGGTTACCGTATAAGGCTGTCGCCTTATTCCTTGATGCTGCCCACCAGGATCTGGCGGTCGTCGTCGATCGAAACCCAGACGCCGGTGTTGCGGGTCGATTGACGCTTGAGATACTGATATTCGGTCTGGTTCCAGACGAGGACGCGCGGCTCCAGATTGTCGAGAATGAAATCCCCGCGGTCGGTGCGCATCGTCAGCACGGCATGGCCGTCGCCATTGGTCTGGCGAACGACGGTGATCAGCAGCGCGTTGACCGGAACGCCGGCCTCCTGCAGCGCCTTGCGCTTGAGCAGGGCATAATCCTCGCAATCGCCGTATTTCGTGGGATAGGACCAGACTTCCGGCTTGCCCCACATCTCCATGTCGGTGCGCGCCTCGATGGTGGTGTTGACCGCGTTGTTGATCTCGATGACCTTGCGCCACAGATCGGGGGTCAGCACGACGGGCTTGTCCGACTTGCTGGTGATGTTGCATTCATCGGCATAACGCTGGCAGAACTCGTAATGGCCGATCGGCTGCGTGGTGCGCCCGCCCGAATTCATCCAGGGCGACGGTGAGCCGAACTGTGCGGCCTGAGCCGCCGCCGCGCCGATCAGAAAGAACATCCCCGCCAAAATCGTTTTGCATTTCATTGTGTTGTCTCCAAGCTGGAGCCACAATGACATGCAGAGTTTTAGTTCACGCGAATTTCGGAGAGAAAATCCAAATAAAAATCAGAGAAAACAAGTATAAAATTCGATTCAAATTTTAATTTTCCAAGTAAATAATTATAAAGGTGCTTATCGCGGGCAGTTCATTCAGTTCTGAACCGTTGTCGCAGTATGATGGAAGAGGCATGGATTCCGGTGACAAGCACTGGAATGGCGGCGGTTTGGCCGTTGGCCGCCAACGCTCAACCTTTCCACCCCTGAAATGCTTCTCGACAAGGCGAATGCTTCTCCGTCCCGTCATTCCAGTGCTTGTCACTGGAATCCGTGCCTCTCCCTTGCCGCCGCGACAGCGGTTCAGAATGGTGGGCGAGCCGCTGAACAGGAAACGCTTTACCGGAAAAGCTGGTCGAGCGTCGTGCGCTGCTGCACATGGGCGAATTCGATGGCGATGCCGTCTTCGAAATGGCGCACCACCGTTCCGCGCATCGTGCCGAGCGTGACGGATGTCTGCAATGCCGGCCGCACGTCGATCTCGATCGCCGCGCCCGAAAGCGAGAGATCGATGATCCGGCAGCGATATTGCCGCCCGTCGGGCAGGACAAGCACATTGTTGGGATTGCGCGGGGCGATGCGCTCGTGACGCCGGTCCTCCGGCAGATCCAGCTCGTGCTTGTTGGCAAGCCACGTTAACTGGGCAGCGAGCTTGTCCTTCTTGCGCTCCGAAGCGACGAGAGACATGGAAAAGCCGTCGGGCATCTGCCGCAAAACATTGCCCTCGATCCGGCCGACATGGTCGACATAGGCGATGATGCGCTCGCCGATTCGTGCAAGCCCCTTGCCGCGCAGCCGGGCACTGCCCGGAGACATCTCGACGATGGTGCAGGTGTGCTCGGACCGATTCTCAAGCATGTAGCGACCGTGGAGGTTGACCTTCACGGAATGGAAATTGTCGTGCGGAACATCGCTTCCGATGTGATTGTCCGCGATATTCTGCATTTTTCCCCGCTGCACTCGGTCAATACGCTGGTTGTCGAAACGCCGAAAACGTAAACGGTCCAGGTTAATATGCGGTAAGGAACCGCAACGTCTCGTTAAACCTTGCCGCCGTCGAGCACGGTCAGGTGGCGCACATGACGGGGAGAGGGCGCGCTGAAAAAGCACGGCATCTCGTGAGCGCGCGATGCGATGCGCGCGGCCGCGACCGCGGTAACGGCCGCGGCGGGCTTTTCTTCGGCCTGCAGTTCGGCGCGTTTGGGGTCGATCAGGCTGATCGAGAGCACGCTGCTTTCGACGATCCTGTCGGCGCCCAGCCAATAGGCGGGATCGAGCGCGACCATGGAGCCGATCAGCCGGGCTTCGGAAGCGCCGCCGGCGAGCGGCAAGAGCAGCGTCTCGAAGCTCGATCGGCGGCCTGACTGGCTCTTGCCCTCATGGTCGATCACAGCAGCGGTCTTGCTTTCGAATACGGTTTGCAGGAGCTGCTCGATCGCCGCGCGATCCTCTTCCTTCCAGAGCGAGAGGAAGCTCGCATTTCTCAATTCGCCGCCGTGAATGGTGCAAAGACGCGTTCCGGCCAGGCGGAAACGCGTCTGCGCACCCTCCGGCTTCTCGAGGATGAATATGTCGGGCAGCCGCTTGCGAATTGCGCCCGGCTCGATTTCTGCTCTTTCCGGAGCAGGGCGCTTTTCGCGGATACGGTTCCAGTATGCGAGAAGCTCTGCTGTTCCATCATGCTTCATCTGTGATGTCTCGTTTCCGGATAATGTGCCGTTTCAGCACATTTTTTGGCCTGTTGATAACTCTTGCCAAACACAGTGCAGAAAGCGTGCCATCCGCCATGCTGCAACACCACCTTAACCTTTTGTTCATCCACCGCGCCGGGCTGTTAAGGTTAACAAACGGTTTATGTTGCACTGCGGCTCGGGATGTGAGCAGGATAGACATCGAAAGAAGGCTTTGTCTTTACAGCACTTTCTGGGTTCTAAACTGATTTGGGTTACGGGTGGGAGCTCGACCCGGCCGCTCAGGGATAAATGCCCCGAGCGGCCTTTTCTTTTACCAAACCCTCTCATATCTAGGGCTGAGGCAAGCATCGGGCGCGGCTGATTTGGCGAATCGCGCAATGTCTCCGGAGAATCATTTGGACCGCGAGCAGACATCTGAACCCGTTTTCAACATCCCCGGAGTGATCCTGGTTCTCATCGGCATCTGCGTCGCGGCGTTCCTTGCCCAGAACTATGTTCTCGACGACCAGCAGAACCTGTGGGTGCTGATGAACCTTGCCTTCTGGCCGGCGCGATTCTCGCAGGCGGGCGGTTTTGGCGATCCCGCAGCCTGGGCGACTGCCGTCACCTATTCCTTCCTGCATGGCGGCATCGCCCATATCGCCGTCAACATGGTGTGGCTTGCCGCCTTCGGCTCGCCGCTGGCCGGGCGGATCGGCACGGCCAGGATGATCATATTCTGGATCGCGACGGCAATTGCCGCCGCTTTCACCCATTATGCGATCCATCCCGACAGCGCGATGCCGCTGGTCGGCGCTTCCGGGGCGATTTCCGGGATGATGGGCGCTGCCGCGCGCTACGGCTTCCGCCGGGTGCCCGACATGCTGCACCGCAAGGGCAGGTCGGAATTTGCCGGCCCGCTGCTGCCGGTCGGCGTCGCGCTGACCCTGCGCCCCGTGATGGTGTTCCTCGCCGTCTGGTTCGTCATCAATGTGGTCACGGGGCTTATCTCGCTCGCCCCCACCGAATCGGCGGCCATCGCCTGGGAAGCCCATATCGGCGGCTTTGTCGTCGGCTTCTTCGGCATAGCGCTTCTCGACCGGCCGAGCCCGCTCGATGAACAGGGGCCTGGCTGAGAAGCACTTGCTTTATCAGGCGCTCGCGCGCACCATATCTCCTGTATCTTGCCGGATGGGGTGGGACGGTTCCGGCGGCTATGGCGCAAAGGCGCCGTGAGGAGGCAAAGCATGACGGTCAGATCCATCCTTGAACACAAGGGCCGCAACGTCGTCAGCATCTCGCCCGATGCGACCATCATCGAGGCGGTTTCCGTTTTGGCCATGCACCGCATCGGCGCCGTCGTGGTCTGTGACGGCGAAAAGGCCGTGAAGGGCATCCTGTCGGAGCGCGACATCGTCCGCGCCATCGCCCAGGACGGTCCGCAGGCGCTCGACCGCAAAGTATCCGATTTCATGACCAGCAAGGTGCATGTCTGTCATGAGCACAACACCGTCAACGAGGTGATGGAAGTCATGACGATCAACCGCTTCCGCCACCTCCCGGTGGAGCGCGACGGGCGTCTGGATGGAATCATCTCGATCGGTGACGTGGTCAAACGCCGCATCGAGGAAGTCGAGCGCGAGGCCGAGGAGATCAAGGCGTATATTGCGACAGCGTGATGGCAGTAGGGGAATAGGGGAATAGGGGAATAGGGTGGAGCTCCTCCGAGGAATCAGGCTCCCTTTCCTTACTGCCTTACTGCCTTACTGCCTCAAGATAGCGCCGCACCGCATAAAGCGAGATTGCGGCCGCGTTCGAGACATTGAGCGATTTGATGGCGCCCGGCATGTCCAGCCGGGCAAGCGTGGTCACCGTTTCGCGCGTCTTCTGCCGCAATCCCTTGCCCTCCGCGCCGAGCACGAGCGCGATCCTTTCGCCGCCAAGTGCGGCCTCCATCTCGACCGGCCCTTCCGAATCGAGCCCGACGGTCATGAAGCCGAGCGCATGAAGTTCGCCCAGCGCTTCGGCGAGATTGCGCACCTCGATATGCGGGATGATTTCCAGCGCCCCCGACGCGGCCTTGGCCAGCACGCCCGATTCCTGCGGGCTGTGGCGCGCGGTGGTGATGAGGGCACCGGCATCGAAAGCCACCGCCGAACGCAGGATCGCGCCGACATTATGCGGGTCCGTCACCTGGTCGAGCACCAGCAGCAGTGAACTCTTCCCCAGATCAGCAAGCCTTTTCGCAGGAAGCGGCTCCGCCTCGATCATCACCCCCTGATGGACGGCTTCCGACCCTGTTTCCCGGTCGATCGCCTTCGGCTCGACGATTTCGATTGGGAAGGGCAGGGCCTGCGGATCTGCGATCTCCAGCCGCGCCAGCGCGTTCTTCGTCACCAGCATGCGCCGGATCCTGCGTGCGGGGTTATCGAGCGCCGCACGAACAGTGTGAAGCCCGTAGAGCCGGACCAGCCCGTCGGGTGGGGCGCTGCCCTCGACGGCAGGTCTTGCTGGACGGTGTTTCCGCCCTATCTGCCCTGCCGCGGCTGCTTTCAGGTCGCGGTGCTGGCGGCGAAGGCGCGCGTAGTGGGAGTCTTTTGCGGATTTCGGCTTCTGTTCGTCACTCATGGCGACGCTTATAGCCTGTCGTTTCGCCATGCGATAGAACCCGTGAGCAGACAAAAGAACGGCAGGAATTCCGGTATGCCGCAGAGACTTGTGGAAAGACGTTCGCTCTTTTCAGCGATCTCCTGTTGACAGGGGAGGGCCTTCTCTGCATAACGCCCCCCGCGGATCACCCGCCTGCCGAAAACGGGCGGGGTATTCGTGCGAATGCCTAGTCGCTCGACTCCGCTGGCAGTGACCGGAGGGGTGCCCGAGTGGTTAAAGGGGACGGACTGTAAATCCGTTGGCTTGGCCTACGTTGGTTCGAATCCAACCCCCTCCACCACTGCCGGAGTTCGGAGATGCGAGTGCGCGGGTATAGCTCAATGGTAGAGCAGCAGCCTTCCAAGCTGAATATGCGGGTTCGATTCCCGCTACCCGCTCCAGATTCACCAAGAGCGGTTTGGCCTGGAAGCGAAGCAACCGACGGACGGTTCGCCGTTCCGTCTCTGGATATAAACACAGGGTCGGGCATACCGGCCGGCGCAAACGGTTCTAGAAGACGAGAGAACGACGGCGATGGCGAAGAGTAAGTTTGAACGTACGAAGCCGCATGTTAACATCGGCACGATCGGCCACGTTGACCATGGCAAGACGTCGCTGACGGCGGCGATCACGAAGTACTTTGGCGAGTTCAAGGCGTATGACCAGATCGACGCCGCTCCCGAGGAAAAGGCGCGCGGCATCACGATCTCGACGGCGCACGTCGAATATGAGACGGAAAACCGTCACTACGCCCATGTCGACTGCCCCGGCCACGCCGACTATGTCAAGAACATGATCACCGGTGCGGCGCAGATGGACGGCGCGATCCTGGTGGTCTCGGCCGCCGACGGCCCGATGCCGCAGACCCGCGAGCACATCCTGCTCGCCCGCCAGGTCGGCGTGCCGGCGATCGTGGTGTTCCTCAACAAGGTCGACCAGGTTGACGATCCGGAGCTCCTCGAGCTGGTCGAGCTGGAAGTGCGCGAGCTCCTGTCGAAATATGATTTCCCCGGCGACGACATTCCGATCGTCAAGGGTTCGGCGCTGGCCGCCCTCGAGGACTCCAACAAGGAGATCGGCGAGGACGCGGTGCGGGCGCTGATGAAGGAAGTCGACGCCTATATCCCGACGCCTGAGCGTCCGGTCGACCAGCCGTTCCTGATGCCGATCGAGGACGTGTTCTCGATCTCCGGCCGCGGCACGGTGGTGACGGGCCGCGTCGAGCGCGGCATCATCAAGGTCGGCGAGGAAGTCGAGATCGTCGGCATCCGTCCGACCTCGAAGACGACGGTGACCGGCGTGGAGATGTTCCGCAAGCTGCTCGACCAGGGCCAGGCGGGCGACAATATCGGCGCGCTCTTGCGCGGTGTCGACCGTGAGGGTGTCGAGCGCGGCCAGGTGCTGTGCAAGCCGGGTTCGGTGACGCCGCACACCAAGTTCAAGGCCGAGGCCTACATCCTGACCAAGGACGAGGGTGGCCGTCATACGCCGTTCTTCACCAACTACCGTCCGCAGTTCTACTTCCGCACGACCGACGTGACGGGCGTGGTGACGCTGCCCGAGGGCACCGAGATGGTGATGCCGGGCGACAATGTGACGATGGACGTCTCGCTGATCGTGCCGATCGCGATGGAAGAGAAGCTGCGCTTCGCCATCCGTGAAGGCGGCCGCACCGTCGGCGCCGGCATCGTGTCGAAGATCGTCGAGTAAGCATTTCAAGAACGATGATGGCAGCTCTCGCTTGAGCTGCCATTTTTCGCCCGCTTCCGCGGAATTCTCTTGAAGGAATTTCAAAGTCGGATTAGTGGACGTTATCCGAGCCGGGTAATCCCGGCTCTCTAGGGGTATAGCTCAGTTGGTAGAGCGACGGTCTCCAAAACCGTAGGTCGCGGGTTCAAGTCCTGCTGCCCCTGCCAGTTTCGCGCATGAGCCCGGGAAGTTGCAGACTTCGGGATTATGCATTAAATATATAGCCGCGCCGCGCACGATTGGATGGTGCCGGTCCGGCGTTCGGATGGAATGTGAAACCAACGGAGAGCCTCGGGGCTTGTTTTTTGTTGGAATCAGTTCTATGTAGGGTCAACAGACACGCGGTGCGTGGAGCTGAACGTTCAGCTTTACGCGCCGTACTTGTGTGGGCGCATCCAGCCAATCCGGTCGTGACGGCTAGCAAGCCTAGTCAAAATGATACAGATATGGCCGTGAAGTCTGCACTTGTTCACAGCAGAGCGGCAAATGGCATCCAAAACGAACCCGATCACATTTTTTCAGCAGGTTCGTGCCGAGACGGCCAAGGTTACCTGGCCGACGCGGCGCGAGACGGTGATATCGACCGTTATGGTGGTCGTTATGGCTTTTCTGGCGGCAACCTTCTTCTTCGTCGCTGATCAGGTCATGGCCTATGGCGTAGAGCTGTTGCTGGGTCTCGGACGCTAACGGAAGATACGGGAGAGTCGGGATGACCGCGCGCTGGTATATTGTGCACGCCTATTCGAATTTCGAAAAGAAGGTGGCTGAGGACATCGAGAACAAGGCCCGCCAGAAGGGGCTGTCTCATCTTTTCGAGAAAATCCTGGTGCCGACCGAGAAGGTCGTCGAGGTGCGCCGCGGCCGCAAGGTCGATGCTGAGCGCAAGTTTTTTCCAGGCTATGTGCTGGTGCGTGCCGATCTGACGGATGATGCCTATCATCTGATCAAGAACACGCCGAAGGTGACGGGGTTCCTGGGCTCGGATTCGAAGCCGGTTCCCATCACCGATCGCGAGGCCGAGCAGATCCTGACTCAGGTCCAGGAAGGTGTCGATCGTCCCAAGCCGTCCGTCTCTTTCGAGATCGGCGAGCAGGTGCGCGTCTCCGACGGGCCTTTTGCCTCGTTCAACGGCGTTGTCCAGGAAGTGGACGAGGAGCGGTCGCGTCTCAAGGTTGAGGTTTCGATCTTCGGGCGCGCCACGCCTGTCGATCTTGAATTCGGTCAGGTTGAAAAGCTCTGATCGTTTCGGTTCCTGCTGAACGGGCAGGGGCCGTTTCAGGTGGAAGGGAAAGCGGCTTTAGCCGGCCGCCGGACCCGGACCACCGAACTGCCCGCCGGCTTGTCCGGCGACGCTAAACGTGCCGGATTTCCGGCGATAGTCAAGAATGCCGGTTCGTCCGGCTCGATAATGAAGGCAGAAGCTTATGGCTAAGAAAGTTGCAGGCCAGCTGAAGCTGCAGGTACCGGCGGGAGCGGCGAATCCTTCGCCTCCGATCGGTCCGGCGCTTGGTCAGCGCGGCATCAATATCATGGAATTCTGCAAGGCGTTCAATGCCGCCTCGCAGGAGATGGAGAAGGGCTCGCCCATCCCCGTCGTGATCACCTATTATCAGGACAAGTCCTTCACCTTCGCGATGAAGACGCCGCCGGTGTCTTACTTCCTGAAGAAGGCCGCGAACCTGAAGTCGGGCTCCAAGGAGCCGGGCAAGGTGTCCGCCGGAACGATCTCGCGCGACAAGGTCCGCGAAATCGCTGAAGCCAAATTGAAGGACCTGAACGCAGCGGACGTCGAAGCCGCCATGCGCATGGTCGAAGGTTCCGCCCGCTCGATGGGCCTGGAAGTGGTGGGCTGAGACGATGGCGAAGATTGCAAAGCGTGTTGCCAAGCTGCGTGAAGGTGTCGATCGCAACAAGCTCTATGACCTGACGTCGGCCATCGGCCTCGTCAAGGAGCGTGCGACAGCCAAGTTCGATGAGACCATCGAGGTGGCCATGAATCTCGGCGTCGATCCGCGTCATGCCGACCAGATGGTCCGTGGCGTCGTCAATCTGCCGAACGGCACGGGCCGCGATGTCCGCGTCGCCGTTTTCGCCCGTGGCGACAAGGCCGAGGAAGCCAAGAAGGCCGGTGCCGATATCGTCGGCGCGGAAGATCTCGTCGAGATCGTCAATGGCGGCACGATCGATTTCGATCGCTGCATCGCCACGCCGGACATGATGCCGCTCGTCGGCCGTCTCGGCAAGGTTCTCGGCCCTCGCGGCATGATGCCGAACCCGAAGGTCGGCACCGTCACCGTCGATGTCGCCGGTGCGGTCAAGGCTTCCAAGGGCGGCGCCGTGGAGTTCCGCGTCGAGAAGGCCGGTATCGTCCATGCCGGCGTCGGCAAGGCCTCCTTCGACGCCAAGGCGCTGGAAGAGAACATCAAGGCTTTCGCCGATGCTGTCATCAAGGCGAAGCCGGCTGGTGCCAAGGGCGAATACGTCAAGCGCGTGGCGATTTCCTCGACCATGGGCGTCGGCGTCAAGATCGATCCCTCGACCGTCAGGATTGCCTGAGGGCTGAGATGCGTTCCCGAGGGTAACCTCTTGGGAACATGAAGAAATTCCGGGCCTTGATAAAAGGCCCGGATAGCCGGGGGAAAAACCCCGGTTGTCCTGTCCGAGATTGCAGGTGGCTCGCCTTAATTCAAAGAGCCTGCATGAGACGTGGAAGACCGAAGTTTTGCGGGGCTATCCCGCGAATGAGGTTTGAACCGTAGTTGCCTTGGTCCGTCTGGCCGTCTTCGGGATGGCTGGGAGGCGAAAGGGGACAGGATCCTCGAGCGTCGTTCGGGTGGTCTTGATTGATACCCGATCGGCAAAGGCAAACCGGCAGGGACGCAATGATGCGGTCCTGCCAACTGGAGAGAGACAGTGGATAGAGCGGAAAAGCGCGAATTCGTCGCGTGGCTGAACGGAGTCTTCAAGGAGTCCGGTTCGGTCGTCGTGGCCCACTATTCCGGTCTCACGGTCGCGCAGATGAACGATCTTCGTTCCAAGATGCGCGATGCCGGTGGCACCGTTAAAGTCGCGAAAAACCGCCTTGCCAAAATCGCTCTTCAGGGCACGGAATCGGAAAGCATCGGCAATCTGTTCACCGGACAGACGCTGGTTGCTTATTCCACCGATCCGATAACGGCTCCGAAAGTGGCCGTCGAGTTCGCCAAGGGTAACGACAAGCTCGTCATCCTCGGCGGTGCAATGGGTTCGACTGCGCTTAACGCCGATGGCGTCAAGTCGCTTGCTTCGCTCCCGTCGCTCGACGAACTGCGCGCAAAGCTGGTTGGTATGATCCAGACCCCGGCCCAGCGTCTTGCAGTGCTCACCAGCGCACCGGCAGGTCAGCTTGCCCGCGTGTTCGGCGCCTATGCCCGGAAGGACGAGGCGGCGTAAGGCCGTTTCTCGCTGTCTTTAAGTTCAAACCTCGTAAAGGAAATAGAAAATGGCTGATCTCGCAAAGATCGTTGAAGACCTGTCCAACCTGACCGTCCTGGAAGCCGCTGAGCTGTCCAAGCTTCTCGAAGAGAAGTGGGGCGTTTCGGCTGCTGCTCCGGTGGCTGTTGCTGCTGCCGGCGGTGCCGGCGCTGCCGCTGCTTCGGCTGAAGAGAAGACCGAATTCGACGTCATCCTGGCTGACGGCGGCGCACAGAAGATCAACGTGATCAAGGAAGTGCGTGCCATCACCGGCCTCGGCCTCAAGGAAGCCAAGGACCTCGTCGAGGGCGCTCCGAAGGCGGTCAAGGAAGGCGCTTCGAAGGACGAAGCTGAGAAGATCAAGGCCCAGCTCGAAGCCGCTGGCGCCAAGGTCGAGCTCAAGTAAGTTCGATAAAAATTCCGGCGGATGGGTTTTCCGTCCGCCGGTTCCCGTCAGGGTAAGTCCTGGAAAAGTGTGACGCGGTTTTCCCCGGATAAAACAGGAACTGTTTTTCCTGTGACTTACTCAGAAAAAAAGGCGGGAAATGCAGTCGGTACCGAACCCTTTTCCTGACAGTTGGGCGGCTGTCAGGAAACGGGTTTTGTCCCGTTTAGGTGACCAGAGGCCGCAAGGCACGAAACAGCCGCAAGGCTACAGAACGAGGAGCGACGATGGCTCAGACCCACTCTTTTAACGGTCGCAAGCGCGTACGCAAGTTTTTTGGCAAGATCCCCGAAGTCGCAGAGATGCCGAACCTGATCGAGGTTCAGAAGGCGTCCTACGACCAGTTCCTCATGGTCGAGGAACCCAAGGGCGGGCGTCCGGACGAAGGCTTGCAGGCGGTTTTCAAGTCGGTTTTCCCGATTGGAGACTTTTCCGGTGCCTCCATGCTCGAATTCGTCAAGTATGAGTTCGACGCGCCGAAATTCGACGTTGATGAGTGCCGCCAGCGTGACCTGACCTATGCAGCGCCGCTGAAGGTGACGCTGCGCCTTATCGTGTTCGATATCGACGAGGATACCGGCGCGAAGTCGATCAAGGACATCAAGGAGCAGGATGTCTACATGGGCGACATGCCGCTCATGACCGATAACGGCACCTTCATCGTCAACGGCACCGAGCGCGTCATCGTCTCGCAGATGCACCGTTCGCCGGGTGTCTTCTTCGATCACGACAAGGGCAAGTCGCATTCCAGCGGCAAGCTGCTCTTCGCCGCGCGCGTCATCCCCTATCGCGGCTCCTGGCTCGACATCGAGTTCGATTCCAAGGACATCGTGCATGCCCGCATCGACCGTCGCCGCAAGATCCCGGTGACGTCGCTCCTGATGGCGCTCGGCATGGACGGCGAGGAAATCCTGTCGACCTTCTATAACCAGGTCGTCTACACCCGCGATGGCGACAATTGGCGCATCCCGTTCTCGGTCGAGCGCTTCAAGGGCCTGAAGGCCGTCACCGACCTGGTCGATGCCGATACGGGCGAGGTCGTGCTCGAGGCTGGAAAAAAGCTGACGGCGCGTTCCGCCCGCCAGCTCGCCGAGAAGGGCCTGAAGGCGATCAAGGCGACCGAGGACGATCTGTTCGGCAGCTATCTGGCCGAGGACATCGTCAATTTCGAGACCGGCGAGATCTTCCTCGAAGCCGGCGACGAGCTTGACGAGAAGACGCTGAAGGTGCTGCTTGACACGGGCGTCGACGAGATCAAGGTGCTCGACATCGACCACGTCAATGTCGGTGGCTATATCCGCAATACGCTTGCCGCGGACAAGAACGAGGGTCGTCAGGACGCTCTGTTCGATATCTATCGCGTCATGCGCCCGGGCGAGCCGCCCACGATGGACACGGCCGAGGCCATGTTCCATTCGCTGTTCTTCGATGCCGAGCGCTATGACCTTTCTGCGGTCGGCCGCGTCAAGATGAACATGCGTCTGGATCTGGACTGCCCGGATACCGTGCGCGTGCTGCGCAAGGAGGACATCATCGCCGTCGTCAAGACGCTCGTCGAGCTGCGTGACGGCAAGGGCGAGATCGACGACATCGACAATCTCGGCAACCGCCGTGTGCGTTCGGTCGGCGAATTGATGGAGAACCAGTACCGCGTCGGCCTGCTTCGCATGGAGCGCGCGATCAAGGAGCGCATGTCGTCGATCGAGATCGACACCGTCATGCCGCAGGACCTGATCAACGCCAAGCCGGCGGCTGCCGCCGTGCGCGAGTTCTTCGGCTCCTCGCAGCTTTCGCAGTTCATGGACCAGACCAACCCGCTCTCGGAGATCACCCACAAGCGCCGCCTGTCGGCCCTTGGACCGGGCGGTCTGACGCGCGAGCGCGCCGGCTTCGAGGTGCGCGACGTGCACCCGACGCATTATGGCCGTATCTGCCCGATCGAGACGCCTGAAGGACCGAACATCGGCCTCATCAACTCGCTCGCCACCTTCGCCCGCGTCAACAAGTACGGCTTCATCGAAAGCCCGTACCGCAAGATCGTGGACGGCCGGGTGACGGACGAGGTGGTCTATCTCTCCGCTATGGAGGAAGCCAAGCACTATGTCGCGCAGGCCAATGCCGTGCTCGACGGCGAGGGCCGCTTCACCGAGGAGTTCGTGGTTTGCCGCCATGCCGGCGAAGTCATGATGGCGCCGCGTGAGAACGTGGACCTGATGGACGTGTCGCCGAAGCAGCTCGTGTCGGTCGCCGCGGCGCTCATTCCGTTCCTTGAGAACGATGACGCCAACCGCGCGCTCATGGGCTCGAACATGCAGCGTCAGGCCGTGCCGCTGGTGCGCGCCGAAGCGCCGTTCGTCGGCACCGGCATGGAGCCGGTGGTGGCGCGCGACTCCGGTGCGGCCATCGCCGCCCGTCGTTCCGGCGTGGTCGATCAGGTGGATGCGACCCGTATCGTCATCCGCGCGACGGAAGATCTCGATCCGTCGAAATCGGGCGTCGATATCTACCGGCTGCAGAAGTTCCAGCGCTCGAACCAGAACACCTGCATCAACCAGCGTCCGCTGGTTCGTGTCGGTGACCGGATCGAGAAGGGCGACATCATTGCCGACGGTCCGTCGACCGATCTCGGCGATCTGGCGCTCGGCCGCAACGTGCTCGTCGCTTTCATGCCGTGGAATGGCTACAACTACGAGGATTCGATCCTTCTCTCCGAGAAGATCGTGTCGGATGACGTCTTCACCTCGATCCATATCGAGGAGTTTGAGGTTTCCGCCCGCGATACCAAGCTCGGACCTGAGGAAATCACCCGCGACATTCCGAACGTTTCGGAAGAGGCCCTGAAGAACCTCGACGAAGCCGGTATCGTCTATATCGGTGCGGAAGTGCATCCGGGCGACATCCTCGTCGGCAAGATCACGCCGAAGGGCGAAAGCCCGATGACGCCGGAGGAAAAGCTCCTGCGCGCCATCTTCGGCGAGAAGGCCTCGGATGTCCGTGACACCTCCATGCGTATGCCGCCCGGCACCTACGGCACGGTCGTCGAAGTGCGTGTCTTCAACCGCCACGGCGTGGAGAAGGACGAGCGCGCGATGGCGATCGAGCGCGAGGAGATCGAGCGTCTGGCCAAGGACCGTGACGACGAGCAGGCGATTCTCGACCGCAATACCTATGGCCGTCTCGCCGACGTGCTCGACGGCAAGGTCGCGGTCGCAGGACCGAAGGGCTTCAAGAAGGGCACGACGGTCACCCGCGATCTCCTGACCGAGTATCCGCGTTCGCAATGGTGGCAGTTCGCCGTCGAGGACGAGAAGCTCCAGGGCGAGATCGAAGCGCTGCGCAACCAGTACGACGATTCCAAGAAGCTGCTCGAGCAGCGCTTCATGGACAAGGTCGAGAAGGTCCAGCGCGGCGACGAGATGCCTCCCGGCGTCATGAAGATGGTCAAGGTCTTCGTCGCCGTGAAGCGCAAGATCCAGCCGGGCGACAAGATGGCCGGCCGTCACGGCAACAAGGGCGTCGTGTCGCGCATCGTGCCAGTCGAGGATATGCCGTTCCTTGAGGACGGCACCCATGCCGATATCGTGCTCAACCCGCTCGGCGTGCCGAGCCGCATGAATGTCGGTCAGATCCTCGAGACGCATCTCGGCTGGGCCTGTGCGGGCATGGGCCGGAAGATCGGAGACCTGCTGGAGGCCTATCGTGCCACTGGCGATCTCCAGCCGGTGCGTCAGACGATCGAGCAGATCATTCCGGACAATGACCGCAATGAGCCTGTCCGCCGTTATGACGACGAGAGCATCGTTCGCCTGGCCGACCAGATGAAGCGCGGCGTGTCGATCGCGACACCCGTCTTCGACGGTGCGCATGAATCCGACATCAATGCGATGCTGGAGCAGGCGGGTCTGGCGACGTCGGGTCAATCGACGCTGTACGATGGCCGCACGGGTGAACCGTTCGACCGTCAGGTGACCATGGGTTACATCTACATGCTGAAGCTCCACCACCTGGTCGACGACAAGATCCATGCGCGTTCGATCGGGCCTTACTCGCTCGTCACCCAGCAGCCGCTGGGCGGCAAGGCGCAGTTCGGCGGCCAGCGCTTCGGCGAAATGGAGGTCTGGGCGCTCGAGGCTTACGGCGCGGCCTACACCCTGCAGGAAATGCTCACCATCAAGTCGGACGACGTGGCGGGCAGGACCAAGGTCTACGAGGCCATCGTGCGCGGCGACGACACGTTCGAGGCGGGCATCCCCGAGAGCTTCAACGTTCTCGTCAAGGAAATGCGCTCGCTGGGTCTCAATGTCGAGCTCGACAACACCCGCGAGCTGCCCGAGCCGCAGCAGGCCCTGCCGGACGCTGCAGAATAAAAACACAGGTGCGCCGGGTTTTCGCCATGGCGCACCTCTATTACGGGGTGTGGTAGCCCTCGTAATTTCGAGAATTGATCGAGATGGCAGAGCTACATCTTCTCCGCCATCGCAGACAAAGGGCGAATACCGCCCCCAAGGAGAACGGCATGAACCAAGAGGTCATGAATCTTTTCAATCCTCAGGCTCCGGCGCAGACTTTCGATTCCATCCGGATCTCGATCGCCAGCCCTGAGAAGATTCTGTCCTGGTCATACGGCGAGATCAAGAAGCCGGAGACGATCAACTATCGTACGTTCAAGCCAGAACGCGACGGTCTCTTCTGCGCGCGCATCTTCGGCCCGATCAAGGACTATGAGTGCTTGTGCGGCAAGTACAAGCGCATGAAATACAAGGGCATCATCTGCGAGAAGTGCGGCGTCGAGGTCACGCTGTCGCGCGTGCGCCGCGAGCGCATGGGCCACATCGAGCTCGCCGCCCCGGTCGCGCATATCTGGTTCCTGAAGTCGCTGCCTTCGCGCATCGGCACGCTGCTCGACATGACGCTGAAGGATATCGAGCGCGTCCTCTATTTCGAGAACTACATCGTCACCGAACCGGGCCTAACCTCGCTGAAGGAGCATCAGCTCCTTTCGGAAGAGGAATATATGATCGCCGTCGACGAGTTCGGCGAGGATCAGTTCACGGCCCTCATCGGCGCGGAAGCCATCTATGAGCTTCTGGCTTCGATGGACCTCGAGAAGATCGCGGGCGACCTGCGTTCGGAGCTGGCGGAGACGACGTCGGAGCTGAAGCAGAAGAAGCTGATGAAGCGCCTGAAGATCGTCGAAAACTTCCTGGAGTCGGGCAATCGTCCGGAATGGATGATCATGAAGATCATCCCGGTCATTCCGCCGGACCTGCGTCCGCTCGTGCCGCTCGATGGCGGCCGTTTCGCGACGTCGGATCTGAACGATCTCTATCGCCGCGTCATCAACCGTAACAACCGCCTGAAGCGCCTCATCGAGCTGCGCGCGCCCGGCATCATCATCCGCAACGAGAAGCGCATGCTTCAGGAGGCGGTCGATGCGCTGTTCGACAACGGCCGCCGCGGCCGCGTCATCACCGGCGCCAACAAGCGTCCGCTGAAGTCGCTGTCCGATATGCTGAAGGGCAAGCAGGGCCGCTTCCGTCAGAACCTGCTCGGCAAGCGCGTCGACTATTCCGGCCGTTCGGTCATCGTGACCGGTCCGGAATTGAAGCTGCATCAGTGCGGCCTGCCGAAGAAGATGGCGCTGGAGCTGTTCAAGCCCTTCATCTACGCCCGCCTCGACGCCAAGGGTTATTCCTCGACCGTCAAGCAGGCGAAGAAGCTGGTCGAGAAGGAGAAGCCGGAAGTCTGGGATATCCTCGACGAGGTCATCCGCGAGCATCCGGTGCTTTTGAACCGCGCGCCGACGCTGCACCGTCTGGGTATCCAGGCCTTCGAGCCGACCCTGATCGAGGGCAAGGCGATCCAGCTGCATCCGCTCGTCTGCACGGCCTTCAACGCCGACTTCGACGGCGACCAGATGGCCGTTCACGTGCCGCTGTCGCTGGAAGCGCAGCTCGAAGCCCGCGTCTTGATGATGTCGACCAACAACATCCTGCATCCGGCCAATGGTCAGCCGATCATCGTGCCGTCGCAGGACATGGTCCTCGGCCTCTATTATCTGTCGATCGTGGCGGATAACGAGCCGGGGCAGGGCATGGCGTTCGCCGATATGGGCGAGCTGCACCATGCGCTGGAATCGAAGGCTGTGACGCTGCACACCAAGATCAAGGGCCGCTTCAAGACGGTGGATGCTGATGGCAACCCCGTGTCGAAGATCTATGACACCACGCCTGGCCGCATGATCATCGGTGAGTTGCTGCCGCGCAACCCGAATGTGCCGTTCGACATCTGCAATCAGGAGATGACGAAGAAGAACATCTCCAAGATGATCGACCTCGTCTACCGCCATTGCGGCCAGAAAGAGACGGTCATCTTCTGCGACCGCATCATGCAGTTGGGCTTCAGCCATGCCTGCCGCGCCGGCATTTCCTTCGGCAAGGACGACATGGTCATCCCGGATGCCAAGGCCAAGATCGTTGCCGATACCGAGGCGCTCGCCAAGGAATACGAGCAGCAGTACAATGACGGCCTCATCACCCAGGGCGAGAAGTACAACAAGGTCGTCGATGCCTGGGGCAAGGCCACCGAGAAGGTGACCGAGGAAATGATGGCCCGCATCAAGGCTGTCGAATTCGATCCGGAAACCGGCCGTCAGAAGCAGATGAACTCCATCTACATGATGAGCCATTCCGGTGCGCGTGGTTCGGTGAACCAGATGCGTCAGCTTGGCGGCATGCGCGGCCTGATGGCCAAGCCGTCGGGTGAGATCATCGAGACGCCGATCATCTCGAACTTCAAGGAAGGCCTGACCGTGAACGAGTACTTCAACTCGACCCACGGCGCCCGCAAGGGCCTGGCGGACACCGCCTTGAAGACCGCGAACTCCGGTTACCTGACCCGTCGTCTCGTCGACGTGGCGCAGGACGCGATCATCTCGGAAGTGGATTGCGGCACCGACAGGGGCCTCACCATCCAGCCGATTGTCGATGCCGGTCAGATCGTCGCTTCCCTCGGCCAGCGTGTCCTGGGGCGCACCGCGCTCGACGATATCCTGCATCCGGCAACCGGCGAGGTCATCGTCGAGGCCGGCCGCATGATCGAGGAGCGTGATGTCGACCTGATCGAGAAGGCGGGCATCCAGTCGATCCGCATCCGTTCGGCGCTGACCTGCGAAACCCGGTCGGGCGTCTGCGCCAAGTGCTACGGCCGCGATCTGGCGCGCGGTACGCCGGTCAACCAGGGCGAGGCCGTCGGCGTCATCGCCGCTCAGTCGATCGGCGAGCCGGGCACCCAGCTCACCATGCGTACCTTCCACCTTGGTGGCACGGCGCAGGTGGTCGACTCCTCCTATCTGGAGGCGAGCTACGAGGGTACGGTCCAGATCCGCAACCGCAACGTGGTCCGCAACTCCGATGGCAATCTGGTGGTGATGGGCCGCAACATGGCGGTTCTGATCGTCGATGCGTCGGGCAAGGAACGCGCGGTCCACCGCGTCACCTATGGTTCGCGTCTCTTCGTGGACGATGGTGACACGGTCAAGCGCGGCCAGCGTATCGCCGAGTGGGATCCGTACACCCGTCCGATCCTGACGGAAGTCGAGGGTATCGTCGAGTTCGAGGACATGGTCGATGGTCTGTCCGTTTCGGAAACGACGGATGAATCGACCGGCATCACCAAGCGTGTCGTCATCGACTGGCGTTCGACCCCCCGTGGTTCGGATCTGAAGCCTGCCATTGTCATCAAGGACAAGAACGGCAAGGTTCAGAAACTCTCCAAGGGTGGCGATGCCCGCTTCCAGCTCTCCGTCGAGACCATTCTTTCGGTCGAGCCGGGTGCGCATGTGCAGGCTGGTGACGTTCTCGCCCGTCTGCCGATGGAAAGCGCCAAGACCAAGGACATCACCGGTGGTCTGCCGCGCGTGGCGGAACTGTTCGAGGCACGTCGTCCGAAGGACCATGCCGTCATCGCCGAGATTGACGGTACGGTACGGTTCGGGCGCGATTACAAGAACAAGCGCCGCATCATCATCGAGCCGAACGACGAGACGCTGGAACCTGTCGAGTACCTGATCCCGAAGGGCAAGCCGTTCCATCTCCAGGACGGTGATGCCATCGAGAAGGGCGACTACATCCTCGACGGCAACCCCGCGCCGCATGACATCCTGGCGATCAAGGGCGTGGAGGCGCTTGCTTCCTACCTCGTCAACGAGATCCAGGAAGTCTATCGTCTGCAGGGCGTGTTGATCAACGACAAGCACATCGAGGTGATCGTTCGCCAGATGCTGCAGAAGGTCGAGATCACCGAGTCCGGTGATTCCGGCTACATCGTCGGCGATCATGTCGACCGCATCGAGCTCGACGAGATCAACGAGCGTCTGGTCGAGGACGGCAAGCAGCCTGCTTCGGGCAACCCGGTGCTGCTCGGCATCACCAAGGCCTCGCTGCAGACGCCGTCCTTCATCTCTGCGGCCTCCTTCCAGGAGACGACCCGCGTCCTCACCGAGGCGGCCGTCGCCGGCAAGGTCGATACGCTGCAGGGCCTGAAGGAAAACGTCATCGTCGGCCGTCTGATCCCGGCCGGTACCGGCGGTCAGATCAGCCAGATCCGTCGCATTGCAACCGCACGCGACGAGCTGATCATCGACGAGCGCCGCAAGTCGAGCGGCGCCGAAACGGCGAACGCCATGCTGACCGACATGACAGGCGATGCCGCCGAGTAAGAAACAAAAAAGCCGCCTCCGGGCGGCTTTTTAGTAAGATAGAGAAAGAGTGAGGTGGTGAGGTAGAAAAAGCGGGATTTCCTGTTCGCTACCTCACTACTCACTATTTCACTCATCTTCCCCAAATTCGATCAATGCCGCTTCGCCGCCGAGCGCCGTCTTCCAGGCGCTCAAATGCGGCTCTTCCTCCGGCTCCTCACTTAACGTCCCGATTTCCAGAAGTTCGGCTTCTTCATAGCCCTGGCCGGCGAGGATATTGAGGGCAACGGTGATCAGGTCGTCTCCTTCATTGCCCGTGAAAAGCAGGTGGACGAGGGTCGGCTCGCCATCCCTGTCTTTCCAGACGTCCGCAATGACGAGATGGACCTGCTTTGGTTCGTCCGTGGGGGAGGTCATCACTTGATTCTTTCATTTGATTGCCTAGATCAGGCGAGTCTAGAGCATCGGCCTGCATTGGTCAGCCGGAAAACCGGAAATGGCGCTCAATGAGCGAAATAAAGCGATGAATTCTGTCCGAAGGCGGAAAGAATCTGTCCGGGCCGGTCAAAACGGCGCGATTTCCGGCTTTTTGGCTAGAATTATTGATGTTCAGACTTGACGTAAGGCGGGCAACAACGTATCAGCACGCCATCTGAGCCGATGTGAGACTGGCTTGTCCGGAGCGACGCGTTCTGGAGTTCGTCTCAAACAGGGTTCGTTTTACGACCGAATTGCAAATTGCCGTTCGCATGAAGCGTTTGACGCTTCCTCTGCTTTTGTTCGGGCAGAACCGCCGATGGGTGGTTTATCGCCCGAATTCGTGCATGAGCATGACGGTGGAACGGCCCGGTTGGGCTTAAGATACGAGATTTGGACAAAGAGGAAGGTTTGAATGCCTACCGTAAACCAGCTGATCCGCAAGCCGCGCATTGCGCCGGTGAAGCGCAACAAGGTTCCCGCGCTGCAGGCGAACCCGCAGAAGCGCGGCGTTTGCACCCGCGTTTACACGACGACGCCGAAGAAGCCGAACTCCGCACTGCGCAAGGTCGCCAAGGTGCGTCTGACGAACGGCTTTGAGGTCATTGGTTACATTCCGGGTGAGGGGCATAACCTTCAGGAGCACTCCGTCGTCATGATCCGCGGCGGCCGTGTCAAGGACTTGCCGGGTGTCCGTTACCACATCATCCGTGGCGTGCTCGATACGCAGGGTGTGAAGAACCGTAAGCAGCGCCGTTCGAAATACGGTGCGAAGCGTCCGAAGTAATTTTCCGGGGATACCGGCCGCCGGAAGGCGAGTTGAGCCCGATGTAATTAGAAAGACTGAACATGTCCCGTCGCCATAGAGCAGAAAAGCGCGAAATCAATCCGGATCCGAAGTTCGGCGATCTCGTCATCACCAAGTTCATGAATGCCGTCATGCTGCACGGCAAGAAGTCGGTCGCCGAGAAGATCGTCTACGGTGCCCTGGAGTCCGTGGAAGCCAAGACGAAGCAGGAGCCGGTCGCGCTGTTCCATCAGGCGCTGGAAAACGTTGCTCCGCACGTCGAGGTCCGTTCGCGCCGCGTTGGTGGTGCCACCTACCAGGTGCCGGTCGATGTCCGTCCGGAGCGCCGTCAGGCTCTCGCCATCCGCTGGCTGATCGGCGCCGCTCGCGGCCGTAACGAAACCACAATGATCGACCGTCTCTCCGGCGAGCTCCTGGATGCGGCCAACAATCGCGGCTCCGCTGTGAAGAAGCGTGAAGACACGCACCGCATGGCTGAAGCCAACCGCGCATTCTCGCATTACCGCTGGTAATCGTCGAACCTATTCAAAGAGGCAGCCACCATGGCCCGCGAATATAAAATCGAAGACTACCGAAATTTCGGTATCATGGCGCATATCGACGCTGGCAAGACCACGACGACCGAGCGCATCCTTTACTACACCGGCAAGTCGCACAAGATCGGCGAAGTCCATGACGGCGCCGCGACGATGGACTGGATGGAGCAGGAGCAGGAGCGTGGCATCACCATCACGTCGGCCGCCACGACGACGTTCTGGAAGGGCCGTGACGGCAAGCAGCGCCGCTTCAACATCATCGACACGCCGGGCCACGTCGACTTCACCATCGAGGTCGAGCGTTCGCTTCGCGTGCTCGATGGCGCTGTCGCGCTTCTCGATGCCAATGCCGGCGTCGAGCCGCAGACCGAGACCGTCTGGCGCCAGGCCGAGAAGTATCATGTCCCGCGCATGTTCTTCGTCAACAAGATGGACAAGATCGGCGCCGATTTCTATCGCTCGGTCGAGATGATCAAGACCCGTCTCGGTGCCAAGGCGCTCGTCATGCAGCTGCCGGTCGGCGCTGAGAACGAGTTCAAGGGCGTCGTCGATCTTATCGAGATGAACGCGCTCATCTGGCGCGACGAGACGCTGGGCGCTGCCTGGGATGTCGTTGAAATCCCGGCTGATCTCAAGGACAAGGCCGAAGAATATCGCGAGAAGCTGATCGAGACCGCTGTCGAGGTCGATGAAGCCGCGATGGAAGCTTACCTCGAAGGCAACATGCCTTCGAATGACGAGCTTCGCGCGCTGATCCGCAAGGGCACCTGCAACGTCGAATTCCATCCGGTGTTCTGTGGCTCGGCCTTCAAGAACAAGGGCGTCCAGCCGCTGCTCGACGGCGTTGTGGATTACCTGCCTTCGCCGATCGACGTTCCGGCGATCAAGGGCATCGATCCGAAGACCGAAACCGAGACGACGCGCGAATCTTCCGACGATGCGCCGCTGTCGATGCTCGCCTTCAAGATCATGAACGACCCGTTCGTCGGTTCGCTGACCTTCGCCCGCATCTATTCGGGCAAGCTGACCAAGGGCGTTTCGCTCGAGAACACCGTCAAGGGCAAGCGCGAGCGCATCGGCCGCATGCTGCAGATGCACTCCAACTCCCGTGAGGATATCGAAGAGGCTTTCGCCGGCGATATCGTGGCGCTGGCAGGCCTGAAGGAAACGACCACGGGCGACACGCTTTGCGATCCGCTGAAGCCGGTCATCCTGGAGCGCATGGAATTCCCCGATCCGGTCATCGAGATCGCGATCGAGCCGAAGACCAAGGCCGACCAGGAGAAGATGGGTATCGCCCTCAACCGTCTGGCCGCCGAGGATCCGTCCTTCCGCGTCAAGTCGGACGAAGAGTCGGGCCAGACCATCATCGCCGGCATGGGTGAGCTTCATCTCGACATTCTCGTCGATCGCATGAAGCGCGAGTTCAAGGTCGAGGCGAATGTCGGCCAGCCGCAGGTTGCCTATCGTGAATCGATCACGCGCGCTGCCGAGATCGACTACACCCACAAGAAGCAGTCTGGTGGTTCGGGTCAGTTCGCTCGCGTCAAGATCATCTTCGAGCCGCATGAAGGCGACGATTTCATCTTCGAATCCAAGATCGTCGGTGGTGCCGTTCCCAAGGAATACATCCCGGGCGTTCAGAAGGGTATCGAGAGCGTCATGGGTGCGGGTCCGCTCGCCGGGTTCCCGATGCTGGGCGTCAAGGCGACCCTCATCGACGGTGCCTACCACGACGTCGACTCCTCGGTTCTGGCCTTCGAAATCGCGGCCCGTGCCGCGTTCCGCGAAGGCGCACAGAAGGCTGGTGCGCAGCTTCTCGAGCCTATCATGAAGGTGGAAGTCGTGACGCCGGAAGAATATGTCGGCGACGTCATCGGCGACCTGAACTCCCGCCGCGGCCAGATCTCGGGCACCGAAGCCCGCGGTATCGCCACGGTCGTCAACGCGAATGTTCCGCTGGCCAACATGTTCGGCTATGTGAACACGCTGCGTTCGATGAGCCAGGGGCGTGCCCAGTACACGATGCAGTTCGACCATTATGAGCCGGTTCCGACCGCGGTCGCACAGGAAATCCAGAAGAAGTTCGCGTAATCCCAGGATTGCGCTTGTCATTAGAGAATGCCTGAGCAGGCGAAAATAACGGAGAGCTCAGATGGCGAAGAGTAAGTTTGAACGTACGAAGCCGCATGTTAACATCGGCACGATCGGCCACGTTGACCATGGCAAGACGTCGCTGACGGCGGCGATCACGAAGTACTTTGGCGAGTTCAAGGCGTATGACCAGATCGACGCCGCTCCCGAGGAAAAGGCGCGCGGCATCACGATCTCGACGGCGCACGTCGAATATGAGACGGAAAACCGTCACTACGCCCATGTCGACTGCCCCGGCCACGCCGACTATGTCAAGAACATGATCACCGGTGCGGCGCAGATGGACGGCGCGATCCTGGTGGTCTCGGCCGCCGACGGCCCGATGCCGCAGACCCGCGAGCACATCCTGCTCGCCCGCCAGGTCGGCGTGCCGGCGATCGTGGTGTTCCTCAACAAGGTCGACCAGGTTGACGATCCGGAGCTCCTCGAGCTGGTCGAGCTGGAAGTGCGCGAGCTCCTGTCGAAATATGATTTCCCCGGCGACGACATTCCGATCGTCAAGGGTTCGGCGCTGGCCGCCCTCGAGGACTCCAACAAGGAGATCGGCGAGGACGCGGTGCGGGCGCTGATGAAGGAAGTCGACGCCTATATCCCGACGCCTGAGCGTCCGGTCGACCAGCCGTTCCTGATGCCGATCGAGGACGTGTTCTCGATCTCCGGCCGCGGCACGGTGGTGACGGGCCGCGTCGAGCGCGGCATCATCAAGGTCGGCGAGGAAGTCGAGATCGTCGGCATCCGTCCGACCTCGAAGACGACGGTGACCGGCGTGGAGATGTTCCGCAAGCTGCTCGACCAGGGCCAGGCGGGCGACAATATCGGCGCGCTCTTGCGCGGTGTCGACCGTGAGGGTGTCGAGCGCGGCCAGGTGCTGTGCAAGCCGGGTTCGGTGACGCCGCACACCAAGTTCAAGGCCGAGGCCTACATCCTGACCAAGGACGAGGGTGGCCGTCATACGCCGTTCTTCACCAACTACCGTCCGCAGTTCTACTTCCGCACGACCGACGTGACGGGCGTGGTGACGCTGCCCGAGGGCACCGAGATGGTGATGCCGGGCGACAATGTGACGATGGACGTCTCGCTGATCGTGCCGATCGCGATGGAAGAGAAGCTGCGCTTCGCCATCCGTGAAGGCGGCCGCACCGTCGGCGCCGGCATCGTGTCGAAGATCGTCGAGTAAG
>Ga0180221_1000205_pt1 | contig 67697 bp, 62 predicted proteins | sample eDN5th37CKraftMG_FD_151339 | JGI IMG/M metagenome (GOLD analysis project Ga0180221, IMG submission 151339) | Enriched Miracle-Growth compost microbial communities from Emeryville, California, USA - eDNA 5th pass 37_C Kraft MG (version 2) (version 2) ... | reverse complement strand
CTACGAGCCGCGCCCCGGGGAGACGGCGCTCGCGGACCTCTCCGCCGACGCGCGGTGGTTCGCCGACCGCGGGGTGCGGCTCAAGGGCCACCCCCTCGTCTGGCACACCGTCAAGGCGCCGTGGGTCGATCGCCTGCCGCTGGACGAGGCCGAGCGGGTGCTCCGGTCGCGCGTGCGGCGCGAGGTGCACGACCTGGCCGGCCTGATCGGCACCTGGGACGCGATCAACGAGGTCGTGATCATGCCGGAGTTCACGAACGAGCCCGACGGCGTCCCCAACGCGATCTCCCGGCTGTGCGCCCGCCTCGGCCGCGTCGAGATGGTGCGCCTGGCGGTGGACGAGGCCCGCAGCCAGGGCACGTCGCCGCGGCTGCTCATCAACGACTTCGACCTGGGGCCCCGGTACGAGCGGCTGATCGAGGAGCTGCTCGAGGCGGGGGTGCGGATCGACGCGATCGGGCTGCAGTCGCACATGCACCAGGGATTCCGCGGGGCGGAACAGCTGCGGGAGGTCTGCGACCGGTTCGCCCGCTTCGGCCTGCCGCTGCACTGGACCGAGACGACGCTCGTCTCGGGAGACCTCATGCCGCCCGAGATCGAGGACCTCAACGACTTCCAGGTGGCCGAGTGGCCGTCGACCCCGGAGGGCGAGGCCCGCCAGGCGCACGACCTGGTGGAGCACTACACGACGCTCGTGTCCCACCCGGCGGTCGAGTCGGTCACCTACTGGGGCATGGGCGACGCCGGCGCGTGGCTCGGCGCCCCCGCGGGGCTGGTGCGGGCGGACGGCTCGCCGAAGCCGGCCTACGACGCGCTGCGCGGCCTCGTGCGGGGCGAGTGGTGGACCGACCCGACGCCGGCGCGCACCGACGCACAGGGCCGGGTCGTCGTCGAGGGGTTCGCCGGGAGGTACGAGCTGCTGTGCCGCGGCGGCTCGGTCGAGGTCGACCTGGCGGCGGGCACCGGCACGGTGGACGCCCGCCCGACCGGCTGACCCCGCCTGGACGGAGGGTTGACGGGCCCTGGGTCGACCTCTAGTTTAACGCTAAAATCGCACGGCGGACCGGATGCGTCAGGGAACGGTGCGTCGGCTCGGGCGATGTGGCCCGGGTTCTCAAAGGGGAGACACATGACTCGTGATCTGACACCGCGGTCCCGTCGGGGGTGGCAGCTCGTCGCGGCGGGCGTCGCCGCGTCGTCGCTGCTGTTCCTCACCGCGTGCAGCGGTGACGCGGCCGGGGACGAGGCCGGGCTGGACAACACCGAGGGGTCGATGACCGACTTCGCGGCCGACCAGCAGTTCAAGGCGACGGAGCCCGTCGACTTCTCGATCCTGTGGACCGACTGGCCGGAGCTGCCGATCAAGGACTCGTGGCAGCTCTTCGACGAGATCGAGAAGCGGACGAACGTCACGCTCAAGCCGACCAACATCCCGTTCAGCGACGCGACGGAGAAGCGCAGCCTGCTCATCAGCGCCGGCGACGCCCCCCAGATCATCCCGCTCGTCTACACGGGCGAGGACGCCCCGTTCGTCTCGTCGGGCGCGGTGCTCCCGATGAGCGACTACGTCGACCTCATGCCCAACTTCCAGAAGTACGTCGAGGAGTGGGACCTCGGCGCCATGATCGACAACCTCCGGCAGGACGACGGCAAGTACTACATGGTGCCGGGCCTGCAGGAGGTGTCCGTGCCGGTCTTCTCGATGATCGTCCGCAAGGACGTGTTCGACGAGGCCGGCGCCGAGATCCCGGAGACGTGGGACGAGCTGCGCGTCGCCCTGGAGAAGATCAAGGAGAAGCACCCCGACTCCTACCCGCTCGCCGACGGCTTCGAGGGCCAGTCGATGCTCAACTACGCCGCCCACGCGTTCGGCACCGTCGCGGGCTGGGGCTTCGGCAACGGCACCTTCTGGGACGAGGAGGCGGGGGAGTACGTCTACGCCGCCACGTCGGACGGCTACAAGGAGATGGTCGAGTACTTCCACGGCCTCGCCGAGGACGGGCTGCTCGACCCCGAGTCCTTCACCGCCAAGAGCGACGGCAGCACCGCCGACCTGTCCGAGAAGGTGGCGAACAACGCCGTGTTCGCGACCTCCGGCGCCTCCGGCACGGTCGCCGAGTTCCAGACGGCGCTCGAGGCGGCCGACCCGGACGCCGAGTACGAGCTGGTCCAGATCGCCCCGCCCGGCGGCCCCGCGGGCCAGGTCGTGGAGCCGCGCAACTTCTGGCACGGGTTCATGATCAGCGCCGAGGCGCAGGACGACCCCCACTTCGTGGCCCTGATCCAGTTCCTCGACTGGCTGTACTACAGCCCCGACGCGCGCGAGATGCTGCGCTGGGGCATCGAGGGCGAGACGTACACCAGGGCCGACGACGGCACCATCACGATCAACCCCGAGTACTCGCTCGACGCGTACAACATCAACCCGGACGGCAAGACCGACCTCGCGAAGGACCTCGGCTTCTCCACCTTCCTCGCGGAGTCCACCGAGTCGCGGGAGCTCAAGGAGTCCTACAACTCCGACCAGTTCGTCGAGTACATGGACCGGGTCCTCGAGACCCGGACGCCGCGCGACCCGTTCCCGCCCGCGCCGCTCGACGAGGCCGAGCTGGAGCAGTCGTCGCTGCTGTCCACGCCGCTCAAGGACACCGTGGAGACGAACACGCTGAAGTTCATCCTCGGTGACCGCCCGCTCTCGGAGTGGGACGCGTTCGTCGCCGAGCTCGAGGGCCAGAACCTCCAGGGCTACCTCGACCTCGTCAACGGCGCCCAGAAGCGCTTCGCCGAGAACAACTGAGCCGTCGGACCCTGCCGGTGGCCGGCGGCGCGACGTCGCCGGCCACCGGGTGCTCACGAAGGAGTGACGCATGAGCGCGATCTCGGACCGGGCGTCCGCGCCCGCCGCGGTGGTCGACCGGCCCCCCACGGGGGGCGCGGGGCAGGGCCCGCCGGCGGCATCGTCGTCTGGCCGGCGCAGGCGTGGCCCGGCCGGTCAGGGGTCGGGGCGGCGCTCCTGGCGCATGACCCTGCGCCGCGACTGGCAGCTGTACGCCCTGGCCGTCGTCCCGGTGATCTTCCTCGTCATCTTCCGCTACGTGCCGATGCTGGGGAACGTCATCGCGTTCCGGCAGTTCCGGCCCGGCGGCAGCATCTTCGGCGAGAAGTGGGTCGGGATGCGGTACGTGGAGATGTTCATCCACGACCCGACGTTCTGGAAGGTCTTCACCAACACGGTGATCCTCGGCGGGCTGACCCTCGTCGTCTGCTTCCCCCTGCCGATCGTGCTCGCGCTGCTCCTCAACGAGGTCCGCAAGAAGGCCTTCAAGCGCACCATCCAGTCGATCTCGTACCTGCCGCACTTCCTGTCGCTGGTGATCGTGGCCGGCATGGTCATGCAGCTGCTCTCGCTGCAGGGCACGGTGAACCAGATCATCGAGGGGCTCGGCGGGGAGGGCATCCCGTTCCTGCAGCGGGCGGAGTGGTTCCGCACCGTCTACGTCGGCTCGGAGGTCTGGCAGACGGTCGGCTGGGGCACCATCCTCTACCTGGCCGCGCTGACCACCGTGGACGCGTCCCTCTACGAGGCGGCACGCATCGACGGCGCCAACCGGTGGCGGCAGACGTGGCACGTGACCGTCCCGGGCATCCGGCCCACGATGATCACGCTGCTCATCCTCAACATCGGCACCTTCCTCAACGTGGGCTTCGAGAAGGTCCTGCTGCTGTACAACCCGCTGACGTACTCCACGGCCGACGTCATCTCGACGTACCTGTACCGCGTGGGCCTCGTGTCCAACAACCTCAGCTACGCGGCCGCGATCGGCCTCTTCCAGGCGTGCATCGGCCTGGCGATGGTGCTGAGTGCCAACTTCATCTCACGACGAGTGGTGGGAGCGAGCCTGTGGTGACGCAGAGCGGGATGACGGTGCCGACCGGCCAGGTCCGGTCCGGGAAGCCGGTGGGGGCGCGCGACACCCGGGGGTACCGGGTGTTCACCGTGCTCAACACGGTGACGCTGGTGGTGGTGTCCCTGGTGACGCTCTACCCGTTCGTCACCGTGCTGGCGCAGTCGTTCAGCGACCCGGGAGCGATCAAGGCCGGGATGGTGAGCTTCTGGCCGGTGGGCTTCAACCTCGAGACGTACCGCGCCGTCGCGCAGGACCAGATGTTCTGGACCAGCTACCGCAACACGGTCGTCTACACGCTCGTCGGCACGACGATCGCGATGGTGCTGACCACGACGTTCGCGTTCGTGATCTCCAAGAAGCACCTGCGCGGGCGCGGGGTGCTCATCGGCATCGCCGTCTTCACGATGTTCTTCAACGGCGGCCTGGTGCCGAACTACGTGCTCATCTCCTCGCTGGGGCTGAAGAACACGATGTGGGCGGTGGTGCTGCCCGGCGCCGTGTCGGTGTTCAACCTGCTCGTGATGAAGTCGTTCTTCGAGAACCTCCCGGCGGAGGTGGAGGAGGCGGCGCAGATCGACGGGCTGGGCTGGTTCGGCATCCTCGGGCGCATCGTGGTGCCGCTGTCCAAGGCCGTGATCGCCACGATGGTGCTGTTCTACGCCGTCGCCTACTGGAACGACTGGTTCGCCGCGTTCCTGTACCTCGACCGGAACGACCTGTTCCCGGTGACGCTGTTCATGCGCAACCTCATCGCCGGGGCGTCGACGTCGGCCTCCGAGGGGGCGGCGGCGGTCGGGTCCACGACGCAGGCGGTCTCGGCGAACATCCAGTCGGTCACGATGATCCTCATCCTGATCCCCATCGTGTGCGTCTACCCGTTCGTGCAGCGCTACTTCGTCTCGGGCGTGATGCTCGGATCGGTCAAGGGCTGAGGTCGTCGGCAGACCCGCGATCCTCCGCTTCTCCTGTCTTCCCAGGGCGTGCAGCCGCGTTCTCGTTAACATGCGCGTGTGAGTACGGGGTGGTTCGAGGAGGCGACGGCGGGGAGCGCCGTCGCCCAGGAGGCGAGGGACGTCTCCTGGGAACGCACGCCGCTGGGGCCGCCGAGCGGCTGGCCGGCGGCGCTGCGGCATGCCGTCGCCCTGTGCTACTCCACCCGGTTCCCGACGGCGGTGGTCTGGGGCCCGGAGCTCACGCTGATCTACAACGACGGCTATCGCGGGATGCTGGGCACGGACAAGCACCCCGGTGCGCTCGGCGCGCCGGTGGCGGCCGTGTGGGAGGAGATCTGGGACGACATCGGCCCGCTCTTCGAGCGCGTCCTGAAGACCGGTGAGGCGACGTGGAGCCGTGACCTGCCGCTGCTCATGGACCGCTCCGGCTATCTCGAGGAGACCTACTTCACCTTCTCCCTGAGCCCGCTCCTCGGTGACGACCGCCGCGTCGCGGGCGTCCTCGCCATCGCCACCGAGACGACACAGGAGGTCGTGAACCAGCGCCGGCTGAGCACCGTGGGCCGGGTGCACGCCACGCTGCAGACCACGTTCGAGGACACGCGGACGTTCCTGAGGCCGGTGCTGGAGGTGATGTTCCGCAGCGCCGACATCGCCCGCGTCGCGCTCTACGACGCCGACGGCCGCGAGGTCTTCCTGGAGGCCGGCGACCCCCGCGACCCGGACGAGCACGCCCTCGTCGAGCGCGCGGTCACGACCGGGCAGCGCCTGACCTCCCGCGGCGTCGTGGTGAAGCCGGTGCGCTCGGGCCTGGGCCGCGGCGTTCTCGGCGTCCTGGTGCTCCGTGCCACGACGCTGCGGCCGTGGGACGCCGAGTGCGCGCGCTTCCTCGCCGTCGTGGCGACCACGGTCGCGGCGGCCCTGCGCGACGGCGTGCGACGCCGCGCGCAGGACGAGGAGCTGCGGCGCCGCGCCCGGCGCTCCGAGGAGGAGCGGGTCCGGGCGACCGAGGTGTCGCTCGCCCTGCAGCGGGCCGTGCTCACCGACCCGCCAGAGCTCGACGGCCTGGAGGTCGTCGTGCACTACCAGCCCGCCGCCCCCGGGCGGGACATCGGCGGCGACTGGTACGACGCGTTCGCCACGCGGGACGGGGCGACGACGCTGGTGATAGGCGACGTGGTGGGCCACGACCTGGGGGCCGCCGTCGTCATGGGGCAGCTGCGCGCGCTGGTGCGTGCCATCGCCTACGACAGCCAGGAGACCCCGGCGCGGGTGCTGGAGCGGGTCGACGCGGCCATCCACGGGCTGGCGGTCGGCGGGGCGGCGACGGCGACCGTGCTCGTCGCCCGCATCGAGCAGTCGAAGGAGCAGGCGGCACGCGGTGTCCGGACCGTGCGGTGGTCGAGCGCCGGGCACCTGCCGCCGGTCCTCACCCGCGCCGACGGCACGAGCGAGGTGCTCTGGATCCACAACGACCTCGTGCTGGGTCTCGCCCCGACCGCGGCGCGCACGGACCACGTCGTCGAGCTGGCGGACGGCGACACGCTCGTGCTCTACACCGACGGGCTGGTCGAGAACCGGACGGACCTGCTGCGCCGTCGCGTGGAGGGTCTCGCCGCGACGCTCCACGACGCGCAGGGGGACAAGCTGGGCGACATGGTCGCGGCGGCCCTGTCCGGGATGCTCCCCGGGACGGTCGAGGACGACGTGGCCATCGTCGCCGTGCGGGCCCACCCGGACGGGAGCACGCGCGTCGTGGCGCCGGAGCGGGAAGCCGTCGAGGCGGGCGGCTTCGCCTGACCGGGACGCGGCCGGCGCGCCGTCGGCGGGGAGCGTCACACCGGCGGCGGCCCGCGCCGCCGCCTGACGCCCATAGGCTGGACGGGTGACCTCCGCAGCCCCCGCCGTGCAGCGGCCGGGCGGTACCCCGAGCGTGCCGCCGCGGCCCTGGTGGCTCGTCGCCGCCGGGCCCGCAGCCGTCCTCGTCGCCGTCCTCGCCGTCCTGGCCGGGGGCGCGTACTCCGGGGCGTTCCAGGCCCTGAGCGGCTTCACCGATCCCGGGGCGGTCGTGCGCTACGGGCTGCCCGTGGCCACCGTCGTCACCGAGCTGGGCGTCGCCGTCGCGCTCGGGTCGCTGCTGGTCGCGGCGTCCCTGCTGCCGCCCGGCCGGGCGCAGACCCGCGCGCTGACCGCGGCCGGTGCCGCGAGCGCGGTGTGGGCCGTGGCCGCCGTCGTCCAGCTGGTGCTGCGGTACGCCAACATCTCCGGCACGACCCCGGCGTCGCCGGCGTTCGGCCAGGGGCTCGCGCAGTTCGTGACGGATCTCGACCTCGGCAGGCTCTACCTCGCGATCATCGTCGTCGCGGCGGTGACGTCGGCGCTGGCGATGGCCGTGCGCGGGGCGGTGGGCGCCCTGTGGACGGCGGCGCTGCCGGTGGCGGCCCTCGCCATGCAGTCCACCACCGGGCACGCTGCGGGCGCCGCGAACCACGAGGTCGCGGTGGGCGCGATGCTGCTGCACCTCGTCGGGGCCGCCGTCTGGGTGGGCGGGCTCGGTGCCCTGCTCGTCGTCGTGCTGACGCGCGGCGAGGGGCGCGACGACGGTCGGACGGCCGCCGCCGCGGTCGCCCGGTTCTCCCCGGTCGCCGGGTGGTGCTTCGCCGCCGTGGGCCTGTCCGGCATCCTCAACGCCTGGCTGCGCATGGAGTCCTGGGGCGACCTGCTCACCCCGTACGGCGTGCTGCTGCTCGTCAAGGCGCTGCTCATGGTGGCGCTGGGCGGCCTGGGCTTCGCGCACCGGATGTGGGTCGTGGACCGGCTGAGCCGCGCGGGCACCGCCGCGGCCGTGCGCCGCCTGTTCTGGCGGCTGCTCGCCGTGGAGCTGCTCGTCATCGGCGCCGTGTCCGGCGTGGCGGTGGCGCTCGGGTCCACGGCGCCGCCGGTGCCCGACGAGGTGCCGGTGGACGTCTCGCCCGCGTTCCAGCTCACCGGCGAGGCGTTGCCGCCCGAGCCGACGATGGGCCGCTGGTTCACGCAGTGGAGCCTCGACCCGCTGCTGGCCTTCGCGTGCGTGGCGGGCCTCGTGGTCTACGTGCGCTGGGCGCGCCGGCTCGCGCGGCGCGGCGACCGGTGGCCCCTGGGGCGCACGGTCTCGTGGTGCCTGGGCATGGTCGTGATGTTCTGGGTGACCAGCGGCGGCCCGGCCGTGTACGGACACGTGATCTTCAGCGGCCACATGGTGCAGCACATGATCCTGGCGATGCTGGTGCCGCTGTTCCTCGTGCTGGCCGCCCCGGTGACGCTGCTGCTGCGCGCCGTCCCGGCCCGCAAGGACGGCAGCCGCGGCCCGCGCGAGTGGGTGCTCGGCCTGGTGCACTCCCGGTTCGGCCAGCTCCTCGCCCGCCCGGTGGTGGCGGCGGTGCTCTTCGCCGGCGGCATGATCGCGTTCTACTACACGCCCGCGTTCGAGTTCGCGCTGCGCAACCACGCCGGGCACGTGTGGATGATCGTGCACTTCACGCTGGTCGGGTACCTGTTCGCCAACGCCCTGGTGGGCATCGACCCGGGCCCGAAGCGCCCGGCCTACCCGCAGCGCCTGCTGCTGCTGTTCGCGACGATGGCCTTCCACGCGTTCTTCGGCGTGGTGCTCACGTCCGGCACGTCGCTGCTCGTGGCGGACTGGTTCGGCAACATGGGGCGGCCGTGGGGGCTGCCCGCCATCGACGACCAGCAGCGCGGCGGCGGCGTCGCGTGGGGCATCGGCGAGCTGCCGACGCTCGCGCTCGCCATCGCCGTGGCCGTGCAGTGGACGACCTCCGACGAGCGCGAGGCGCGGCGCCGCGACCGCAAGGCCGACCGCGACGGCGACGCCGAGCTCGAGGAGTACAACGCGATGCTCGCCAAGATGGCCGAGCGCGACGACCAGGCCCCGCCGAGGTAGTACCGGATCCGGCGAGGTAGTACGGGCCCCCGCGAGGTAGTGCTCCCGCGCCGGCCGCTCACAGCAGCCCGTCGACCACCTTCGCGGCGAGACCGAGCGCCGTCGTCGTGCCCAGCCCGTTCGCGACGGTCACGGTCGTGACGCCGGGAGCCGGCTCGGTGACCACGAACGGCGTCCCCGCGAACGGCCCGCGGCGCGGGCGCGGCACGGTGACGTCCGGCACCGACGAGCGGCGGTGCACCACCACCCGGTGCCCGAGGAGGGCCGTGGCCTCGCGCAGGAGCAGGTCGTCCGCGGCCTCGGAGCGCTCGGGCGCGCGGTCGAGGCCGGCGCCGCGGCGGTCGGCGTCCGGGCGTCGCGCGTCGCCGAGCAGCATCGCGTCCCCGTGCGGGGTGAGCGTGAGGTGGACGTCGGCGTCGAGCAGCTCGGGTGCGCTCGTGCGGAGTCGCCGGCGCACGTCGCCCAGGGCGGGGGAGCGCGCGGGGGCGCCGCGCAGCAGCGTCGTGGCGCCCAGGACGGCGGGGCGTGCGGGGTCCGGGGAGCGGCCGGGGGCCGCGACCTGCAGCACCTGGCGCACGTCGTGCCGTAGCCCGGCCCGGGCCGCCTCGTGCGGGTAGAGCCGGTCGAGGTCGGGCCCGACGGCGACCAGCACCCGGCGCGCCACGACCTCGCCGCGCGTCGTACGGACCAGGGTGCGGCCGGTCCCGGCCTCGAAGGTGAGCGCCGTCGTGGACCACGCGACGTCGGCCCGGGGGCGCGAGCGGAGCGCGGCAGCCAGTGACCGGAGCGCGTCGCGCGGGTCGATGCGCAGGTCGAGCGGGAGGAAGGCGCCGCCGACGACGTCGTCGGCGGTGAGCTGCGCCTGCCGCACCGTCCCGGCGGCGTCGAGCAGGTGGGCGTCGCCGTCGCGCGTGGCGACGAGGTCGTCCAGGACGGCCAGCTCGTCGGCGGAGCGCGCGACGACGACGGCGCCCGTCTCCGCGGCCCGGAACCCGGCCTCCCGGCCCAGCTTCAGCCAGCGCTCGCGCGACGCGAGCGCGCACGACAGGGTCGCGGTGTCCTGCGTCGTGACCGCCACGTGGCCGCTGCGGCGGGCGGACGCGCCGTCGGGCCACGGGTCGCGTTCCACGACCAGGACGGAGTGGCCGCGCGCGTGGGCCTCCAGCGCGTGCGCGAGGCCGACGACGCCCGCCCCGACCACGACCAGGTCGGCGGTGGGTGGCAGCGGCGGCTGGGAGGCGGTGCGGCGCGACGGCGGTCTCACGACGAGACCGTGCCCGACCGGGCCGTGCCCGCTCAACCGCACGGGGCGCCGTCGCGCACACGTTCAGCGGATGTTCATCCCCAGGTCATGCGGCCGAACACGCGGTGGCGCACGGAACGGCCGCTGATCCGGTGCGGAACCACCTGTTCGGCACCGGCTGTGGTAGACCGGGGCGCGTGAGCCAGGACGACGACGCCCCCACGCCCTTCCACGACCTCGACCGCTACCTCGAGCTCCCGCGGCTCGGCGGGCTCGCCCTGAGCCCCGACGGCACCCGCCTCGTGACGACGGTGCAGACGCTCGACGCGAAGCGCACCGGCTGGACCACCGCCGTCTGGGAGGTCGACCCTCGCGGCGTCGCCCCTGCGCGCCGGCTGACCCGCAGCCGCAAGGGAGAGTCCTCGGCGGTGTTCGCGGCGTCGGGCGACGTGCTGTTCACCTCCGCGCGGCCCGACCCGGACGCCGAGAAGGACGAGGACGAGCCGAAGGCGGCGCTGTGGATGCTCCCTGCGCACGGCGGCGAGGCCCGCGTCATCGCCACGGCCCCCGGCGGGGTCGGCGGCGTGCTCACGGCCCGCGCGGCGGACGTCGTGTCCGTGTCCGCACCGGTGCTGCCGGGCGCCGCGGGGCTCGCCGAGGACGAGGCGCTGCGCAAGGAGCGCACCGACCGCAAGCTGTCCGCCATCCTGCACGCCGGCTACCCCGTGCGGCACTGGGACCACGACCTGGGCCCCGACGAGGACCGGCGGTTCGTGGGCTCGCTCGCCGCCGACGACGGGCGGGTCGAGCTGCGCCAGCTCACGGGCCCGGGCCGGCAGCTCGACGAGCACGAGGCGTGCCTGACGCCCGACGGCGCCACGCTCGTGACGACGTGGGGCGTGGCCGATCCGGGCGCAGCGATCCGGTCCACGCTGGTCACCGTCGACACCGCCACGGGAGAGCGCCGCACGCTGGTCGACGACCCGGACGCGGACGCCTTCGCCCCCGCGGTGTCGCCGGACGGGCGATGGGTGGCCTTCGTGTCCGAGACCGTCACGACGCCCGAGCAGGCGCCGGTCGTGCGTCTCGGCCTCGTCGCGCTCGACGACCCGGACGCCGAGCCCGAGATCCTCGCCGACGACTGGGACCGCTGGCCCACGACCGTCGCCTGGCTGCCCGACGGCGCGGGGCTGGTCGTCACGGCCGACGAGGACGGCCGCGGCCCGGTCTTCCTGCTGACGTTCGGCGCGGGCGGCCCCGGGGCGGGCGAACCGGTCGCGGTGGAGCGCGTGACGGACGACGATGCGTGGTTCGGCGACGTGCAGGTCGCGCCGGACGGCTCCGCGCTGTACGCCCTGCGCAGCAGCTACGCCGCGCCGACGGAGCCCGTGCGGATCGACCTCGCCGCCTTCATTGCGAGCGGTGCCGCGGGCGAGCGCACCCCCGTCCCCGCCGACGCGCTGCGCGGCCCGGTACCCGCCCCGGTGCTGCCCGGCCGGCTGACCGAGGTCGAGACGACGGCGGCGGACGGCGCGCGCGTGCGCGCCTGGCTCGCCCTGCCCGCGGACGCGACGGCGGACGCCCCGGCCCCGCTGCTGCTGTGGATCCACGGCGGCCCGCTGAGCACGTGGAGCGCCTGGAGCTGGCGCTGGAACCCGTGGCTGATGGTGGCGCGCGGGTACGCCGTGCTGCTGCCCGACCCGGCGCTGTCCACCGGGTACGGGCAGGACTTCGTGCAGCGCGGCTGGGGCGACTGGGGCGGTGCGCCGTTCACCGACCTCATGACGATCACCGACGCCGTCGAGGCCCTGCCCGAGATCGACGAGACGCGCACCGCCGCGATGGGCGGGTCGTTCGGCGGGTACATGGCCAACTGGGTGGCGGGGCACACCGACCGCTTCCGCGCGATCGTCACGCACGCGAGCCTGTGGGCGCTGGACCAGTTCGGGCCGACCACCGACCACGGCTACTACTGGCAGCGCGAGATGACGCCGCAGATGACGGAGGCCAACAGCCCGCACCGGTTCGTCGCCGACATCCGCACGCCGATGCTCGTCGTGCACGGCGACAAGGACTACCGCGTGCCGATCGGCGAGGGGTTGCGGCTGTGGCACGCGCTGCTCACCGAGTCCGGGCTCCCCGCGGCCGACGACGGCAGCACGGTGCACCGATTCCTGTACTTCCCCGACGAGAACCACTGGGTGCTCGCCCCGCAGCACGCGAAGGTCTGGTACCAGACGGTGCTGGCGTTCCTCGGCGAGCACGTGCTGGACGCCGCGCCCGAGCTGCCCGCCTACCTCTGAGCCGGCCGGACGGCGTGGGTACCGTGGCGGGCATGGGCCAGGAGGGCGAGCACCGGCACGCGTACGTCGCCACCGCGGAGGTGGCGGCCCCGGCCGCCGTCGTCTGGGCGGTGCTCGCCGACGTTGAGGCGATGCCGACCTGGACGGCGTCGATGGACGAGGTGCGGCGGCTCGACGACGGCCCGTTCCGGCTCGGGTCGCGCGCCCGGGTGCGGCAGCCCGCGCTGCCGCCCGCGACGTGGGTGGTCGACGAGTGGGAGCCCCCGGTGGTGTTGGCCTGGACGAGCCGCGCGCCGGGCGTGCGCACGCGGGGGCGGCACGAGGTGCGGTCGCTCGACGGCGAGCGGAGCGCGGTGACCCTGTCGATCCGGCAGGACGGCGCCCTCGCCGGCGTCCTGTGGCGCTGGACGGGGGCGACGGCGCGCCGGTACGTCGACCTCGAGCTCGCCGGGCTCGCCGCCGAGGCGGTCAGGCGGGCGTGACGATGAGGTCCACGAGGACCTCGAGCATCGCGCTGGCGTCCCTGCGGGCCGAGTCGGCGGGCAGCATGGCGGCGCGCTGGCCGGCCTCGTGCGCGCCCAGGAGCAGGTCGATCGCGACGTGCTCGTCGACGGCGAAGCGCAGGCCGAGGGTGGCCATCACCCGGTTCAGCGCGGCGATCATCTCCTCGCGGAGCCGGTGCTGCTGGTCCACGTAGCGCTGCGCGATCTGCGGGTCGCGCAGCGCGAGCAGCTCGAACTCGAGCTCCATGACGCACCACGAGGCCTTCGCGGCCTGGTCGGGCAGCACCGAGGCGATGACCTCGCGCACGGTGGTGCGGAACCCCTCGGGGGTCTGCAGGGCCGTGGGGTCGACGGTGGTCACCGCCCGCTCGAGCGCGCCCAGGTGGCTGCGCGCCTCGCGCTCCGTGAGCGCGAGGAACAGCTCGTCCTTGCTCGCGAAGTTCGAGTAGAACGCGCCACGGGTGAATCCGGCGGCCTCGCAGACGGCCTCGATCGACGCGGCCTGCACGCCCACCTGCGCGAACACCTCGAAGGCGGCGTCAAGCAGGCGTTCGCGCGTGCGCTCGCGGCGCGGCGAGCGCTCGGGGGCGACCGTAGCCTCGTCGGGAGTCGCGCTCTCGGTGGTCAGGGGGTCCTCCTCGGGGTGCCGCCGTGATCGGCCCGGTGCGGGCACCGTGCCCGGCCGCGGCCCACTGTAGTCAATACAGCGGCGTATCCGATACGTTGGTGCATCGGATACAGTGCCGTATCGAACCCCCTCGTCCGACGTCCCGGGAGAGCCTGTGTCCTCCGTCCTGTACTCCCTCGGTCGCTGGGCCGCCCACGCCCGGCGGTTCGTCGTCGTGGGCTGGGTGCTCGTGCTCGCCGTCGTCGGTGGCGCGGCCGGCCTGCTCTACCAGGGCTTCGACAACTCCGTCACCATCCCGGGCACCGAGTCGCAGGACGCCCTCGACAGCCTCTCCGCCACGTTCCCGCAGGTGAGCGGCGCCTCCGCGCAGATCATCGTCGTCGCGCCCGACGGGGACACCGTCGAGGACGGCGCGATGCGCGGGCCGATCACGGACGCCGTCGACGACATCGGCGAGATCGACCAGGTCGAGGCCGTGACGTCGCCGTACGACGACGAGATGGCCGCGTCGGTCAACGACGACGACACGGCCACGCTGCTGACGATCCAGCTCGAGGGCGACCAGTCCGTCATCACCGACGACACCAAGGACGCGCTGCGCACCGCGAGCGACGACCTGGCCGCCGCGCTGCCGGACGGCGCGCAGGCCAGCCTAGGCGGCGAGCTGTTCAGCGTGGAGTTCCCGTCGCTGAGCATCATCGAGGCGATCGGCGTCGTCGTCGCCCTCGTGGTCCTCGTCATCACGCTCGGCTCGTTCGTGGCCGCCGGCCTCCCGCTCGTCAACGCCCTCCTGGGCGTGGGCGTGTCCATGCTCCTGCTGCTCGCCGCCACCGTGCTCGGCCCGATCAACTCCACGACGCCGATGCTCGGGCTCATGCTCGGTCTCGCGGTGGGGATCGACTACGCGCTGTTCATCGTGTCCCGGCACCGCGAGCAGCTCGCGAGCGGGCTCGACGTGGACGAGTCGATCGCGCGCGCCGTCGCGACCGCGGGGTCCGCCGTCATCTTCGCCGGGCTCACGGTGATGATCGCGCTCGTGGGCCTGGGCGTCGCCGGCATCCCCTTCCTCACCGTGATGGGCGTGGCCGCCGCCGTGGCGGTCGGCATCGCCGTCCTGGTCTCCCTCACGCTGCTGCCCGCCCTGCTGTCGTTCGCGGGGGAGCGGCTGCGGCCGCGCACGTCGAGGAAGGGTCGCCGGGCGCGCCGGGGCCGCGGCACGCGACAGGGCGCGGCGTCGGGCCCCCGCGAGAACCGGTTCTTCGCGGGCTGGGTGCGCGGCGCCACCCGCTTCCCCGCGCTGACGATCGTGCTCATCGTGGGCGCGATCGCCGCCCTCGCCTGGCCGGCCACGAACCTCCGCCTCGCGCTGCCGGACGCCGGCACCCTGCCGGAGGACAACAGCGCCCGCGTCACCTACGACCTGGTGGGCCAGGAGTTCGGCGAGGGCTTCAACGGGCCGCTGATCGTCACGGGCTCGATCGTGACCAGCAACGACCCCGTGAAGCTCATGGACGAGCTGGGCGACGAGATCGCCGACCTGCCCGGCGTCGCCGACGTGCCGCTGGCCACCCCGAACCCCACCGCGGACACCGGCATCGTCCAGGTGGTCCCCGAGGGCGGCCCCACGTCGGAGGAGACCAAGGACCTCGTGGGGGAGATCCGCGACCAGCACGACCACTACCTGGAGAAGTACGGCGTCGACCTGTCCGTCACCGGCTTCGCCGCGGTGGGCATCGACGTCTCCGACAAGCTCGGCGCCGCGCTCCTGCCGTTCGGCCTCGTCGTCGTGGGCCTGTCGCTCGTGCTGCTCACGATGGTGTTCCGGTCGGTCTGGGTGCCGGTCAAGGCGTCCCTCGGCTACCTGCTGTCCGTGGGGGCGGCGTTCGGCGTGGTGACCCTCGTCTTCGAGGAGGGCGTCCTGGCCGACGCGCTGCACGTCACGAAGCTGGGCCCCGTCATCAGCTTCATGCCGATCATCCTCATGGGCGTGCTGTTCGGCCTGGCGATGGACTACGAGGTCTTCCTCGTCTCCCGCATCCGCGAGGACTACGTGCACGGCGGCGACGCGCGCCACGCCGTCCGGACGGGCTTCCTCGGCTCGGCCAAGGTCGTCACCGCCGCGGCGGTCATCATGTTCGCCGTCTTCGTCGCGTTCGTGCCCGAGGGCGACATGACGCTCAAACCCATCGCGCTCGGCCTCGCCGTCGGCGTTCTCGTGGACGCGTTCGTCGTGCGCATGACGCTCGTGCCCGCCGTCCTCGCCCTGCTCGGCACGCGGGCCTGGCACATGCCGCGCTGGCTCGACCGCATCCTGCCGACCTTCGACGTCGAGGGCGAGGGGCTGACCAAGGAGCTCCGCCTCGCGTCGTGGCCCGAGCCCGGCGCCACCGACGCCGTCGTCGCGCGGGACCTGGAGGTCGCCGGGCCCGACGGGTCGCCCGCCCCGGTGGTCGGCCCGGTCAGCGTGCGCGTGCCGGACGGCGGCGCGCTGTGCGTGCACGGCGACGCCGCGGCCCCCGTGTCGGCGCTGCTGCTCGCCCTCGCCGGGCGCCTGTCCCCCGACGCGGGCGCGGTCAAGGTGACCGGTCTCGTCCTCCCGGAGCGGGCCATGACCGTGCGGGGCCGGGTGGCCGTGGTGGACGCCCTCGCCGAGCACGGGCGCCCCGCGCCCGCGGTCGATGCCGCCGTGCGCGACGGCGCCCGCGTGGTCGTGGTGGACCGGACCGACGCCGTCGCCGACCGCCCGGCCCGCGAGGCGCTCGCCTCCGCGCTCGCCCGGGCACGGCGCGGTGGCACGGCCGTGCTGCTGGGCGCCAGCGGTGTCGCCGCGACCGACCTGCTCGACGACGGCACCGGGCGCGAGCCCGCCGTCCTCGACGTGGGCGGCGGCTGGGGCGCGCCGAGCACCCTCACCGGCGCGGAGGTGCCGCCGGCCCCGCCCGCGGAGACGCAGGCCCAGGACCCGGCGCTCGAGGCCGAGGAGCCTCGGGACGCGGAGCCCGACGGCTCGACCGACGGCTCGGCCGATGGCTCGACAGGCGGCTCGACCGACGACGACACCCACGCGCAGGAGGTGCGGGCATGACCGCCCCGACCATCACCACCCGGGACCGCCGCGACCCGTGGCGCATCGCCGCCGTCGCACTGCTGCCGATCATGGTGCTCGGGCTGCTGCTCGCCGCGCTGTGGAACCCGCAGGACCGGCTCGACCAGGTGCCGGCCGCCATCGTCAACCTCGACGAGCCGGTCCAGGTCGAGGGGCAGACCGTGCCGCTGGGGCGCCAGCTCGCGGGCGGGCTCGTGAGCGGCGGCGCGACCGCCGACGGCGCCAAGGCGGCCCAGCCCGCCGCCGGCACCACGAACTTCGACTGGACGATCACGGACGAGGAGTCGGCCACCGCCGGCCTGGCGAACGGCACGTACGCGGCCGTCGTGACGATCCCGAAGGACTTCTCCGCGGCCGCCACGTCGTACGGGGACGACGACCCCTCGAAGGCGCGGCAGGCGACCATCGACGTCAGCACCCCGCCGGGCGGTCGCGTGTCCGACGACGCGCTGGCGCGCGTGGTCGCCGCGACCGCGACCTCCGTCATGTCGAACACCCTCACCGAGACCTACGTCGAGAACGTCTTCGTCGGTTTCAACGACCTGTCCGACGGCATCGGGCAGGCGCAGGACGGCGCGACGCAGCTCGCCGACGGCGCCGGCCAGACCGAGGACGGCGCGGACCAGCTGGCCGACGGCGCCGGCCAGGTCGCGGACGGTGCGGGAGACCTCGCCTCCGGCGTGGGGCAGCTCGGCGACGGCGCGGACCAGCTCGCCTCCGGGGCCGGTGACCTCGCCGGAGGCGCCGACCAGCTCGCCGGCGGAGTCTCGCAGAGCGCCGCGGGCGCCGACGGCATCGCGGGCGGGGTCGAGGACCTCGCGGTGGGCACCCGGGGTCTCGCCGGCGGGGCGCGCCAGCTCGCCGACGGCCTCGGCACGCTCGACGACCAGGTGTCCGCGCTGCCGGACGAGGCACAGCGGCTCGCCGACGGGTCGGCCGGCGTCGCGGACGGCGTCGACGAGCTGGTCGGCACGCTCACGGGGGCGGCCGGCACGGCCGAGGACGCGCTCGCGGACCTCGCCGACCGCCTCGGGTGCGGCGGGACGCCGGGCGAGCTGCTCCCGCCGGAGATCGCGGACCTCCTGACGCCAGAGCAGCTCGCCCAGCTCGGTGCGGCGCTGGAGCAGCAGAGCAAGGACGCCTGCGCGCGCATCGCGGACGCGCAGAAGGGGCTCGAGGCGCAGACGGGCCAGCTCGGGCAGCTGCAGGACGGCGCCCGGCAGGTGGCCGACGGCAACCAGGCGCTCGCGGACGGGCTCGGCGAGCTCGCCGGCGGGGTCGGGGACCTCTCCGCGGGCGCCGACGGCCTGGCCGACGGCGTGGAGGAGACGGCGTCCGGCGCGGGCGACCTCGCGGTGGGCGCGCGCGGCCTGGCCGACGGGCTCGGCTCGCTGAGCACCGGGGCCGCCTCCCTCGCGGGTGGCGCGAACCAGCTCGCCACGGGCACGCAGGGGCTGGCCTCCGGCGTGGCCGAGCTCGGCGGCGGCGCCGACCAGCTCGCGACCGGCACCGAGGGCATCGCCTCGGGCGCGGGCGACCTGGCGGGCGGCGTCGGGCAGCTCGCGTCGGGGGCGGACGACCTGGCCTCCGGCCTCGACGACGCGAAGAACCAGATCCCCACGTACGACGAGGACGAGCGCCAGACGCTCGCCTCGGTGGTCGCCGAGCCGGTGGCGGCGCCGTCGGCGTCCGGCATCAGCACGGGCGCGTCGGGCCCGCTGTTCGCGGTCGTGGCGCTGTGGCTGGGCGCGCTGGCCCTCCTGACGGTGTTCCCGCCGGTGGCCGCCCGGGCCCTGGGCTCGACGCGCGACTCGGTGCGGCTCGCGCTGCAGGCGTTCGCGCTGCCCGCGGCGGTCGGGGCGGGCACGGGCGCCCTGGTCGGTGCGGTGCTCGCCGCGGTGGAGAACCTCGACATCGGCGGGTGGTTCGGGTCGATCATCGTGGGCGCGGTCGCGTCCGTGGCGTTCGTCGCCGTGCACCAGGGCTTCCTCGGATGGCTGGGCAACCTGGGGCGGGGCATCAGCCTGCTCATCGCCGTGCTGCTCATCGCGACGGGCATCGTCGCGACCGTGCCCACGGTGCTGCAGGGCCTGGTCGACGCGCTGCCCGTCGGCGCGGCGCGCGACGCCCTCACCGCCGTGGTGGTGCCCGCCGCCGGCGGCCTGGGCATGGGGATCACCCTGGTCGTGCTGTGGGGCCTGGGCGGCCTCGCCCTGGCGGCGCTCGTCACCGCACGGGGCCGCCGGCTCGGGGTGTGGCGCCTACTGCGCGCCTGAGCGCGCCGCGGCGCGCTGCCACCGCAGCACGAGGACGGTGTCGGCGCGCCGCCGGGCGGCCGCGCCCAGGTGGGCCACCTGGCGGTGCTCGAGGAGGGCGTGCAGGTCGTGGTCGAGCGCCCACGTCAGGGCGCGGCACACGTCGTCGGAGTCGGGGGAGAGCGGGGATCGAGCGGGTCTCACGGGGGGAGAGATGTCCGACTCGCCGGTTTGTGACATCGGGCCTGTCACCGGCCTGCACCAGACTCTCCGCATGGATCTGACCCAGGCGCGCGAGACCAAGGCACAGCTGCACGACTTCGCCCGCGACCTGGCCGAGCGCCACGGCGTGCCCTCCAGCCCGTACGCCGTCGGGGACGACGCCACGCCGGGGGACGTGGTGCGTGCGCCCACCCTGTCGCTCGGCCTCGCCCCGCAGGACGACGGTGGGTACGGCATCGCCGTGCGCTACCGGCTCGGGGTGCCCACCGCCCGGTCGTTCGTGCGCAAGCTCGCCGCCGAGGCGGGCGACGCCGTCGACGTCCGCCGGACGGGGCGGATCCGGTCACTCGCGGCGCAGGTCCGTCCGCCGGTCGTGACGGCCCGCGCGCTGGGGGAGACGGACCGGGTACGGCCGCTGCGCCCCGGGGTCTCGATCGCGCACGTGGACGTCACCGCGGGCACCCTTGGCGCGTTCGTGGTCAGGGCCGGGGCGGAGGGCGGCGACGCCCGCTACGTGCTGTCCAACTACCACGTGCTCGCCGGGTCGCCGTCCGCACAGGTGGGTGACGTGGTCGTGCAGCCGGGCCCGGCCGACGGCGGCCGGGCGCCCGAGGACCGGGTGGGCACCCTCGCCCAGGTGGTCCCGCTGACGCCCGGCGAGCCCGCCACGGTGGATGCCGCCCTCGCGCTCCTGGACGACGGGACCGAGGTCGACGCGACCTACCCCGTGGGCGCGGTCACGACGACGGCCGTCGCGACGGGCGGCGAGGCGGTGGCGAAGATCGGCCGCACCACGGCGCTCACGCAGGGGCGGGTGACGGCCATCGAGATGGACGACGTCGTCGTCGGCTACGGCGAGGAGCTCGGCGCCCTGGCGTTCGACAACCAGATCGAGGTGGAGGGCGTGGGCGGCACGTTCTCGCGCGGCGGCGACTCCGGCTCGCTCGTCTACCGCGAGGACGGCGTCGCGCTCGGCCTGCTGTTCGCCGGGTCCGAGACCGGCGGCTCCGACGGCACCGGGCTGACGTACTGCAACCCGGTCGACGCCGTCCTGGAAGCCCTGGGGATCACCTTGATGCCGAGATAGAGCGGGAAACCCGCTCTATCTCGGCAGGTGTCAGCCCCAGGTGAGCAGGTCCTCGCCGTGCTCGACCGTCGTGCCGACCTGCGCGAGGCGGTCGACGGCGTCGGGCGTGGCCTCGAGCGCGACCACCGGGCAGACGGCGGACCTGCCGCCCTCGCGCACGGCCGCGGGGTCCCACGTGACCAGGACGGCGCCGCGCTGCACGACGTCCCCCTCGGACGCGTGGGTGGTGAAGCCCTCGCCGCCCAGCTTCACGGTGTCGATGCCGAGGTGCACGAGCACGGCGCGGCCGTCGTCGTGCTGCACGACGAACGCGTGCGGGTGCAGCTTGACGATCCTGCCCGAGATGGGCGCGACCGCCTCGCCCCCGCGGACGCCGTCCGGCTCGATCGCGAGGCCGGGGCCGACGAGCCCGGCGGAGAACACCGGGTCGTCCACCTCGGACACGTCGACGACGGTGCCGGTGACGGGCGCGAGGACGGTCAGCGCCGTCATCAGCGCAGGTCCTCGATGTCGGAGGCGAGGGTGTCGGCCTCGGGGCCGACGATGACCTGGATGGCGGCGCCCGAGCGCACGACCGCGATCGCGCCGGCCTTCGTGAGGTCGGCGTCGACGACCTTGTCCGGGTCCTCGACCTCGACCCGCAGCCGGGTGATGCACGGCTCGAGGTCGATGATGTTGTCGTCGCCGCCGAGGGCGTCGAGGATCTGCTGTGCCTTGCTCATGATGCTCCTTGGTCGTTCCTGGTGGAGAAGGTTCCGCGCGGCCGCCGGCTCACACGAGCTCGCACGAGCTCGCACGAGCTCACATGAGCTCCGCGAGGTCGGACGCGATGGTGTCGACGCGCGGGCCGACGACGACCTGCACGACCCGCCCGTTGATCATCACGCCGAACGCCCCCGCGCGCTTCAGCAGCGCGGCGTCGACGAGGCCCGGGTCCTTGACCAGGGACCGCAGGCGGGTGGTGCAGGGGTCGATCTCCTCGATGTTCTCCACCCCGCCGAGGCCGGCGAGGATCGAGGCGGCGAGCTGCGCGTCGGGATCGGGCGTGCTCATCGAGGGCTCCCTTCGGGGACGCGTCCGGGGTGGGGGGAGGTCGGGACGGACCGGCCGGCGTCGCCGTCGGCGGTCCGGGCGCGGGGGACCAGCGTGGGCCGCGCCTCGCGCAGGGGCACGAAGACGCTGTACCGGTCGCCGCGGTAGCAGGCGCGCGAGTACATGACGACGGTGTCGCCGCCGAAGGTGCGCCGCGCGGTGCGCATGACGGCGCGTGAGCCCTGCATCTGCAGCGACTGCAGCTCGTCCGGAGTGGCGTCGGCGGCCGTGATGACCTCCTCGCCCCAGGTGGGGTCGAGGCCGCGCTCGCGCAGGGCGGCGTAGAGGCTGCCGGGGACGCCGTCGTCGAGCAGGTCGGGGGCGAGGTCGACGGGGATCCACGACTCCTCGACGCTCATGGGGCTGCCGTCGGCGGTGCGCAGCCGCACCACCAGGTGCACCGGGACGCCGGGCTCGCGGTCCAGCGCCTCGGCGACCGCGGCGGGCGCGGGCACCTGCTCGCTGCGCAGCACGGTGGCGCCGGGGGTCAGGCCGCGGCGGCGGGCCTCCTCGCCGAAGGTGGTCAGGCGCATCTCGAAGTCCGCGCGGGGCGGGGCGACGAACGTGCCGCGACCCTGGGCCCGCTCGAGCACGCCCTCGGTGACCAGCGCGTCGATCGCCTGCCGCACGGTCATGCGCGAGACGCCGAACTTCTCGGTGAGGCTGCGCTCGGAGGGGATCGCGTCACCCACGGTGAGCTCGGTCGTCACCAGGTCGGCGAGGTACGCGCGCACGGCGAGGTACTTGTGCTCCCCGGAGCGCGCGCCGTCCCTGGCCATCCTCGTGTCCCGTCCTGCCCTGTGATCGGCATCGATCTGCGTGCTGTGCGACATCGGTCCCAGTATCGGGGGTCGCCCGCCACCGTCCGCTTCCGCGCCGGAAGCGCGGGGTTGACACATCATGAGGTCTAGACCACTCTTCCTGCAAGTGGTCCAGACAACCTGCCGGTGGCAGCGTAGGGATCACCGGCAACGGCGCCCGCACCGACGTCGCGCAGTGCCGCCGCACGACGCAGGCCCGGACCTGCAGGACATGCCCGCCCCGGGCCATCCATCGGAGGAGAACCATGACCACGGTCGCAGAGACCAAGCAGAAGCGGGGATTCCCCGGCCTGGCGCAGCTGCAGCGCGTCGGCCGCTCGCTCATGCTGCCCATCGCCTCGCTGCCCGCCGCCGCGCTGCTGCTGCGCCTGGGGCAGCCCGACATGCTGGGCGCGGACGGCGTCGCCGGCACCTTCCCGTGGATGCAGCCCGTCGCCGACGTGCTCGGCGCCGCGGGCAGCGCGCTGATCGACAACCTGCCCGTCCTCTTCGCCCTGGGCGTCGCGGTCGGGTACGCCCGCAAGTCCGACGGCACCACCGGCCTGGCCGCCCTCATCGGGTACCTGGTGTTCACCGGCGTCACCGACGCCCTCTCGCCGCTCGTGCTCGGCACGCCGGCGGACGGCGCGGAGCAGGAGCTCATCAACTACGGCGTGCTCGGCGGCATCGTCATCGGCCTCACGGCCGCGCTGCTGTACCAGAAGTTCTACCGGATCAAGCTGCCCGCCTACCTGGCGTTCTTCGGCGGACGACGCTTCGTCCCCATCATCACCGCGGGCGTCTCGGTGCTCATCGGCGTCGTGTTCGCACTCATCTACCCGGCCTTCGACTGGCTGATCAACGACCAGATCGGCGCGTTCGTCACCGGCTCGACCGTGCTCGGCGGCTTCATCTTCGGCACCGTCAACCGGCTGCTCCTGCCGTTCGGCCTGCACCACCTGTTGAACTCGCTGCCCTGGTTCCAGTTCGGCTCGTTCACCACCGCCTCCGGCGACGTCGTGCACGGCGACATCGCGCGCTTCCTCAACGGCGACCCGACCGCCGGCACGTTCATGACCGGCTTCTTCCCGATCATGATGTTCGCCCTGCCGGCCGCGGCCCTCGCGATGATCCACACCGCCAAGCCGAAGAACCGCAAGGTGATCGCCGGCGTCCTCGGCTCCGCGGCGCTGGTCGCGTTCGTCACGGGCGTCACCGAGCCGCTCGAGTACGCGTTCGTCTACGTCGCGTACCCGCTGTACGCCATCCACGCAGTGCTCACCGGCACGTCGCTCGCCCTCGTCAACGCCATCGGCATCCGCGACGGCTTCGGCTTCTCCGCCGGCGCCATCGACTTCCTGCTGAACTTCCGGATCGCCGAGATGCCGCTGCTGCTGGTGCTGATCGGCCTCGGGTACGGGGTTCTCTACTACTTCCTCTTCCGTTTCGTCATCACCAAGTGGAACCTGAGGACGCCGGGCCGTGAGGACGACCCGGAGGAGACGGCCGCGGTCGTCGGCGACCAGGCCGTCGAGGAGCAGAAGGAGGCGGCTGCCGCCGCGGCCGCCGCCGACCCGGACGGCGGCGAGCGTGTCACGAAGGAGAAGGGCTCGGACTGATGAGCACCACCCTCACCGGTGCCCCGGTGAGCCCCGGGCGGGCGGCCGGCGTCGTCGTGACGATGCCGGCCCCTGTCCCGGAGCCGCCGGAGGTGACGACCGGCACGTCGGGCGCGACCGGTGCCGACGACGCGGTGGCCCGCCTGGGCGCCGCGACGTCGGCCGTCCGGGACCGCCTCGCCTCCCAGGCGGAGCAGGCCACGGGGACGGCGGCGGACGTGCTCGCCGTGACCGCCGCGATGGCGGCGGACCCCACGCTCGCCTCGGGCGCCGAGCAGCGCGTGCGCGAGTCCGGCGCCACCCCCGAGCGGGCGGTGTGGGACGCCGCGAACGCCCTCGCCGCGCAGCTCGAGACGCTCGGGCCACCCCTGAGCGAGCGGGCCCGCGACGTGCGTGACGTGCGCGACCGCATCGTCGCCGAGCTCACCGGGGTCCGCCCGCCGGGCGTCCCCTCGCCGGGGCACCCGTTCGTGCTCGTCGCCGAGGACCTGGCGCCCGCCGACACCGCGACGCTCGACCCGGAGGCGGTCGTCGCCATCGTCACCAGCGGCGGCGGCCCCACCTCGCACACCGCGATCCTGGCGCGCGCGCTCGGCATCCCCGCCGTCGTCGCGGCCCGCGGGGCCGACGACCTCGCCGACGGCGAGACCGTCGTCGTCGACGGCGGTGCGGGCACCGTGCTGCGCGACCCGTCGGACGCCGAGGTCGAGGCCGCGCGCTCGGCCGTGCGCGTCGAGCGGGAGTTCGACGGCCACGGGCGCACGGCCGACGGCCACCGGGTGGAGCTGCTCGCCAACGTGGCCGACCCGGCGGCGGCGCAGGCCGCCGTCGCCGCCCACGCCGAGGGCGTGGGCCTGTTCCGCACGGAGTTCTGCTTCCTCGGGCGGGACGTCGAGCCCACCGTCGAGGAGCAGGTCGCCGCCTACCGGGGCGTGCTGGCCGCGTTCGCCGGCCGCAAGGTCGTGGTGCGCACGCTCGACGCCGGCGCCGACAAGCCTCTGCCGTTCGTCACCGCGGACGACGAGCCCAACCCGGCGCTCGGCGTCCGCGGCCTGCGGACCGCCGTGGACCACCCCGAGGTGCTCGACCGGCAGCTGCAGGCGATCGCCGCGGCCGCCGAGGCCGAGTCCGCCGACGTGTGGGTCATGGCGCCGATGGTCGCCACCACGGGCGAGGCGCGGGCGTTCGTCGCCGCGTGCGCGGCGCACGGGCTGCGGCGTGCCGGCGCGATGGTGGAGGTCCCCGCGGCAGCGCTGCGGTCGCGGTGGATCTTCGAGCACGCCACGTTCGGCAGCCTCGGCACCAACGACCTCACGCAGTACGCGATGGCGGCGGACCGGATGCTCGGGGACCTCGCCTCGCTGTCGACGTCGTGGCAGCCGGCCGTGCTCGAGCTGGTGCGCGCCACCTGCGACGGCGCCCACGCCCACGGCCGGCCCGTCGGCGTGTGCGGCGAGGCGGCGGCCGACGCCGTGCTGGCGCCGGTCCTCGTCGGCCTGGGGGTGACGTCGCTGTCCATGACGCCGCGGGCGCTCGCGGACGTCGCGGCCGTGCTGGCCGAGGTGTCGTTCGCGCGGTGCCGCGAGATCGCCCGCGTCGCGCTGGAGCAGCCGGACGCCGACGCCGCGCGCTCCGCCGTCCGGCGCGAGCTGGCGGACGTCCTGGAGCCCCTCGGCCTGTAGGTGTTGTGGGCGCTCGTTTGGCGCTGTTCGGTGACCGAAAAACGCCAAACGAGCGCCCACAACACCCGAGGGCGGTCTCAGGTCGCGACGGGGGAGAGCCGGCGCTCGAGGAAGAGGGTGGCGGCCCCGATGGCCCCCACGTCGTCGCCGAACGTCGACGACGCCACGGGGACCTCGCGCCCGCCGTCACGGCCGCGGTCCGCCGCGCGCCGCACCTGGGCGAGCGCGTGCTCGGCCAGGTAGCCCCAGTACGGGCCGCCGATGATGACGCGGTGCGGGTCGTGGATGCCGATCAGGGTGCGCACGGCCTCGCCCAGCGCGGTCCCGTAGTCCTCGACGAGCGTCTGTGCGGCGACGTCGACCCGCGCTCGCTCCTGCAGGACGGCGAGGGCGGCCGCGTCGGGGGCGTCCGGGTCGAGCGGCACGCCGGCGTGCCGCGCCTTGGCCAGCACCCGGACCATGTCCGTGTGCAGGGCCAGGCACGACAGGCGCCCGCAGCGGCACGGGGTCGAGTCGAGGCCGGTGGGGAGGTGCCCGATCTCCCCGGCCTGCACCGTGGCGCCCCGGTGGATCGTGCCGTCGCCGGCCACGGCGGACCCGACGCCCGCGCCGACGTACAGATACAGGACCGTCTCTTGTACGGCGAAGCGACCGGGCCAGCACTCCGCGGTCAGCGCGGCGTTGGTGTCCTTGTCCAGGACCGCGGGGAGGCCGGTCCGCGCGCGGAGCATGTCGAGCAGGGGCACGTCGCGCCAGCCGGGGAGCCACGGGGGCGCGACCACCGTGCCGTGGGCCGCGTCCAGCCCGCCCGGCGCGGCGACGCCGATCCCCTGGACGCCCTGCGTGAGCGTCCCGTCACGCTGATCGCCGGGGAGCTCGGCCCCGATCTCCTGGAGCATCTCGTCCAGCGCGGCGCCGATCCGCTCGACGTCGGCCTCCGGCGCCTGGCCCGGGGGTGCGAGCGACCTCTTCACGATCGGCCGGGCGAGCATGTCCACGAGGGTGACCGTGATGTGCGCCGGGTCGAGGTGCGCGCCGGCGGCGACCATCGCGCGCGGCACGACCTGCATCGACATCGCCGGCTTCCCGCGGCGGTTCGTGTGCACGGGGGCCGCCTGCACGAGCCCGCGGTCGATCAGCCGGCGGGTGATCTGCGAGACCGCCTGGCGTGACAGGCCGCAGAGCTCCATGAGGTCGGTCTGGTCCACGCCGTCCGGCGACAGCCGGATCGCCCGCAGGACCACCCGCTCGTTCCGGGCTCCCACCTGCGGCATCGTCGTCGCCCGCATGGATCTCCTTCCCGGATCCATGATGCACCATTGAATATATCCATCGGTGTGAGTAATGTCCCCGAGCGTTGGACACCGTGGTCCACGACGCCCCTTCGGCGCCCACCGCCCGTGTCCAGTCCCCGACGGACGTGTGCCGTCGCCGAAGCGGAGGGAGAACGATGACTGCGACCGGAGTGACGGCCAGGACGCCTCTGGGGACCGCACCGCCCGACGCGGCGGACGCCGCCGTCGGCCCACCGCCCGACCCCCCGCGCCACCGGCTCTCGCGCACCGACCGGCGCAACCTGCTCCTCGGCCTGAAGTACGTCTCGCCGTGGCTGGTGGGCATCGTGGTGTTCGTCCTCTACCCGGTCGGGTACTCGATCTCCCTGAGCTTCACCCGGTACTCCGGCATGGGCTCCCCGACCTGGGTGGGCCTCGGGAACTACGTCACGGCGTTCGCCGATCCGCTCGTCGCCAAGGCGACGGGCAACACGATGTTCTACGCCCTCATCGCCGTGCCGCTCGGGCTCGTCGTCGCGCTCACGCTCGCGCTCGCGATGAACCAGAACGTCCGCGAGGTCGCCTGGTACCGCACGATCTTCTACGCGCCGTCGCTCATCCCGGCGTTCGCGATGTCGTTCATCTTCATCGTGTTCCTGAACCCGCAGTTCGGGGTGTTCAACCAGGTGCTGAACCTCTTCGGCGACGGCGCCAACGTGAACCTGCTCGGCGACCCGACGGGCGTGAAGATCGCGATCGTCATGATGGCCCAGCTCGGCGCGGGCAACGCGGCGCTGATCTTCCTGGCCGGCCTGCGCAACGTCCCCAAGACGGTCTACGAGGCGGCGCGCGTCGACGGCGCCGGCCCGATGCGGCAGTTCCGCTCCATCACGCTGCCGCTGCTCAGCCCGGTGCTGCTGTTCAACCTGATCACCGGCGTCTCCGGCGCGCTCCAGGTCTTCACCGAGGCGTACATCGTCACCAACGGCACCGGCGACCCCGACGCGGGCGCGCTGTTCTACATGATGTACCTCTACAAGAACGCCTTCGGCTTCGCGGAGCTCGGGTACGCCTCCGCCCTGGCGGTGCTGCTCTTCCTCGCCGGCCTCGCTCTGGCCCTGCTGATCTTCTGGTGCTCGCGCCGGTTCGTGAACTACGACGTGGAGGCCGCCTGATGACCACGATGATGCCCCGCACCGACTCCCCCCGGGATCGGCGGAACCACGACCGTGCCGCGGACGCCGATCAGTTGAACCGCCGGGCCGACGGCTCGCGTCGCCCCTGGTACAGCACCGTCATCGCACGCGTGGTGATGGTGTTCCTGTCGATCATCTTCCTGCTGCCGCTGTACTGGATGATCGCCTCGGCGCTGAAGTCGGACGAGGAGCTCGCGCAGTTCCCGCCGACGCTCATCCCTCAGTCGTGGCAACTCAGCAACTTCGTCGACGCGGTGACGGCCATGCCGTTCCTGCAGTTCTTCCTGAACTCGGCGATCATCACGGTCTCGGTCGTGGTGTTCTCGGTGGTCTCGAACTTCATCGTCGCCTACGGGTTCGCGTGCCTGAAGTGGCCGGGGCGGGACCTGCTGTCCTACCTGGTGATCGCGACGCTCTTCCTGCCGTTCCCGGTGACGCTGATCCCGATGTTCGACATGTGGGCGCGGCTCGGGCTCGTCAACACGATGTTCCCGCTGATCATCCCGTCGATGTTCGCCTCGGCGTTCTACGTGTTCCTGCTGCGGCAGTTCCTGCTGCAGATCCCCAAGGACATGCTCGACGCCGCACGGATCGACGGGGCGCGGGAGTGGACCATCCTGTGGCGCCTGGTGTTCCCCACGGCCCGGCCCGCGCTGACGACGGTCGCCATCTTCGCCGCCGTCGCGTCGTGGAACGACTTCATGGGGCCGCTGATCTACCTGCAGGACGAGAGCGTGCAGACCCTCTCGATCGGCCTCCAGACGTTCCGCTCCGTGCACGCGCAGGACGTCTCGTTCAACCAGCTCATGGCGGCGTCGTTCCTGGTCATCCTGCCGCTGCTGATCCTCTTCTTCGTGTTCCAGCGCTACTTCATCCGGGGCATCACCATCGGAGGCTTCAAGTGATCACACGCCGCACCTTCTTGAGCGCCGCCGCCGCGTCCGCCGCCGCCCTGTCCCTCGGGGCGTGCGCGCCCCGGGGGTCCTCGAGCGACGCCGTCATCCGCTACTGGGGGATGGGCGCCGCCGACGCCGACAAGGACCTCAAGGTCATCGACGCCTTCAACGCCACGAAGGCGGGGGCCGGCGTCACGCTCGACGTCAACCAGGTGCCCAGCAACGGCGTCGCGGACATGAGCCAGATCATCACCGCGGTCCGCGGCGGCACCGCCCCGGACATCTGGCAGATGGACCGGTTCAACGCCGTCCAGAACGCCTCCATCGGCCTGCTCGAGCCGATCGACGACCTCATCGAGACGTACGAGGGCACGTCGGTCGACGAGTTCACGAAGCAGTGGGTGCAGTTCGCCGTCGACGAGCTCACCTACGACGGCCGGCTGTACGGGCTGCCGATCAACACCGACGCCCGCGGGATCATGTACAACGAGAACCTGCTGCGACAGGCGGGCGTCGACCTCGACATGTTCGACCCGGAGCAGCACGTGCTCACCTGGGACGAGCTGCGCGAGGTCAGCCGCACGCTCACCACCACCGACTCCCGCGGCAACTTCGAGACCCTCGGGTTCGTCCCCTGGGACGGCGAGGGCTGGCCGTACACCTGGGCGTTCGGGCTCGGCGCGCAGCTCTACTCGAACGAGAAGGCGGCGGTCACGCTGGACTCGCCGCAGTGGAAGGCCGTGTTCGACCTGTACGCCGACTGGGCCGAGGAGTTCCCCTACTCCAAGGCCGACGCCTTCTTCGCGACGTACCAGCCGCCGAACTCCCCGCCCAGCCAGACGGCCGTCTTCAGCGAGCGGCTGGCGATGACGACGACGGGCCCCTTCGCCATCCGCAGCAACGAGAAGTACGCCCCGAAGCTGCCGCTGAAGTTCACCTGGCTGCCGGTCGGCGCCGACGGCGACGACACCTATTCCTGGTCGGGCGGCGCGTCCCTGGTGGTGCCCAAGGGCGCCCGGATGTCGCGCAACCTGTGGGAGTTCATGAAGTTCTACACGGGTTACGACGGGCAGAGCATCGTGCAGCCGCTGCTCGGCGACCTGCCGACCAACCTGAAGACGATCCAGGCCCGGAACTACAACCCCAAGGCCGAGCTGTTCCGGCAGATGTTGCCGACCTCCACCTCGCGCCCCCCGCTGCCGGTGGGGTCCGTGGCCTGGGACACGCTCCAGCGCTCCCGCAGCTCGGTGATCATCGGCTCGGCGACGCCGGAGCAGGCCATCGCCAACAACCAGCTGAGCGTCGCCCCCAAGATGGCGCTCTTCGAGGGCTACCAGATGCCCGCGACGTACGGGCAGAACAGCGTGATCCCGGACTGAGCCGCGACCGCAACCCCGCACCCGCAACCCGCAACCCAGCACCGAGGAGCAGCACCTCATGACCACCCCCCTGCGGATCGCCGTGCTCAGCGCATGGCACGTGCACGCCGAGGAGTACGGGCGCGCCGCCGCCGACCACCCGGGCACCGAGCTCGTCGCCGTCTGGGACGACGACGCCGAGCGCGGCCGTGATCTCGCCGCGCGGCTCGGGGTCGAGGCCACGACCGACCTCGACGCGCTGCTGGCGCGCGAGGACCTCGACGGCGTGACCGTCACCGCCGCCACCACCGACCACCTCGAGGTGATCGGCAAGGCCCTCGCGGCCGGCAAGCACGTCTTCACCGAGAAGCTGCTCGCGCCGACCGTGGCGGAGTGCGACAAGCTGATCGCCGCCGCCGAGGAGGCGGACGTCCGCCTGACCGTCTCGCTGCCGCGCCTCACGCACGGCTCCACGCTGGCCCTGCGCGCGCTCCTCGACGCCGGGACCCTCGGCCGGATCACGTACTCGCGGGTGCGCCTGGCCCACGACGGCGCCACGGCCGACTGGCTCCCGCCCCGGTTCTACGACGCCTCGGAGGCCATCGGCGGCGCGTTCTCGGACCTCGGCGCGCACCCGGTCTACCTCACGCAGCTGATCCTGGGCGACGAGCTCGCCTCCGTGCGGGCCACGTACACCGACCAGACCGGTCGCGGCGTCGAGGACAACGCGTCGGTCACGGTCGCCACGCCCGACGGCGCGATCGGCGTCGTCGAGACCGGCTTCGTGACGCCGGCCAGCCCGTTCACGATCGAGGTGCACGGCACCGAGGGCTCCGTGCTCTACGGCTTCGAGACCGACGACGCGGGCGCGCCCGTGATGCGGCTCGTCACGCGCGAGGGCTCCTCGCGCGTGGACCTGCCCGCCGACCAGCCGACGCTCTTCGCGCAGTGGGTGGACTCGATCCACGCGGGCGCCGCCGGGGAGGACACCGTCCCGCGCGCCCGGGCGCTGACCGCGCTCGTCGACGCCGCGAACGCCGACGCCGCGACCTCCCGCACGCAGCGCTGAACCGCCCGTACCACCACAGAACTGGACCCACCATGACCGTGACTTCCCCCGTCCGCATCGGCCTGATCGGCGCCGGCGGCATCGCCAACGCTCATCTCGCGGGGTACGCCGCGATCCCGGACCGCGCCCGGGTGACCGCGATCGCGGACGCCGTGCCCGAGACGCTCGCCCGGCGCGCCGAGGAGACCGGCGCCCGCGCGTACGCCGACTTCACGGAGCTGGTGCACGACCCGGAGGTCGACGCCGTCGACATCTGCCTGCCCCACCACCTGCACAAGGCGGCGATCGTCGCCGCCGCGAAGGCGGGCAAGCACATCCTCTGCGAGAAGCCCCTGTGCCTGACGGCCGACGAGGCTGCCGAGGTGCGCGCCGCGGTGGAGGCCGCCGGCGTCACCCTGATGTGCGCGCACAACCAGCTGTTCATGCCCGCCGTGGCGAAGGCGAAGGAGGTCATCGACTCCGGCGTGCTCGGCGACGTGTACGAGGTGCGCACCACCGACTCGTTCCACAACGACTTCGACCCGGAGTCCATGGGCTGGCGCGCCCACGCCGCGACGAGCGGTGGCGGCGAGCTCATCGACACCGGCTACCACCCGACCTATCTGCTGATGCACCTGGCGGGAGGGCGCCCGGTCTCGGCCTTCGCGATGATGTCGACCCATCGCCTGACGTTCATGGAGGGCGAGGACTCCGCCCAGGTGCTCGTGCGCTTCGACAACGGCAGCGTCGGCCAGCTGGTCACGTCCTGGGCGTACGACGCCGCGCCCGGCACCGACCGCTTCAGCGTGGTCGGCGAGAAGGGGTCGCTCAGCTCGGACGGCACGACGCTGCGCGTGCAGGTGCGCGGCGAGGAGGAGCAGGTCGTCGAGCACGAGTCCGTGAACACGTTCGCGGCGGAGATCGCCGACTTCGTGGACTGCCTCGCGACGGGGCGCCGCCCGCTGAACACGGAGGTCGAGGGCATCGCCGTGCTCGGCATCATCCTCGCCGCTTACGAGAGCGCGCGGACCGGTGCCGCGGCCGACGTGATCGGCGTCTGACCGCGGCGTCAGGCGAAGAGCGCCGTGCCGTACTTGAGCAGCACGGCGGCCACGAGCAGCGCGAACCACGCGGCGGTGAGGATGCCGAACGCGCCGGAGCGCACCAGTGACATCGCCCAGGCCTGCAGCCGCGCGGGCCAGTAGAGGGTGTCCTCGAGGATGTTCCAGTGCAGCATCGACGCGAAGACCAGCGTCGTGGACACGGTGATCGTCAGGCACCACGGGCACAGCGCGCCGATGACGAACATCGACTGCCAGAACAGCCAGTACGCGAACAGGAGGCCGAGCAGGTAGACGGTCTGGGCGGCTGTCATGAACCACCGCGGGAACCGCACGCCCGCCAGGCCCGCCACGGCCACGGTGATGACCACGGACTCGGCGATCAGCCCCAGGAACGCGTTGGGGAAGCCGAACAGGCTCGCCTGCCACGACGTGCCGACCGTGCCGCACGAGATGACGGCGTTGACGTCGCACGCCAGCGCGGCGCCGGGGTCCGCGGCGAGCTCGACGGCGTCGACGGACAGCACGAACGCCGCGACCAGGCCGACGAGCGCCCCGACGAGCATCTCGCCGAACAGCCAGCCGGCCGAGTGGAAGAACCCGGTCGGCCGGACGGGCCTGTCCGTCAGGCCACCGCCTCGGAGGAGAGGAACTCCACGAGGGCGTCGAGCGCGGCCGTGGCCTCCTCGCCGTCGCCCTCGGTGCGCAGCACCACCTCGTCGCCCGCGGACGCGCCCAGCGTCATGATCCCCAGCACGCTCGCGGCGTCCACGGCGTCGCCACCGGCGGTCTTGGCGATCTTCACCGGCACGGGCTGCTGCCCGGCCTTCTGGGCGAAGAGCGCGGCCGGGCGGGCGTGCAGGCCCTCGGCGATGGCGACGACGACGGTGCGTTCCATGGGGTCCTCCGGGACGGTGGTCTGGACCAGTTCATCGTAGGGACGAGTCGCCGCCTTGGGAAGTCGCGCGCGCCCGGTCGATCGCCATCCCGACGGAGTCGAGCAGCCGCTCCATCGAGGCGTCGAACGGGGTGGCCTCGGCGTCGAACCCGCCCGCGTCCCAGATGCGCTGCATCGTGGGGTAGCGCCGCGGGTCGAAGTGGTCCACCCAGAAGCTGCTCATCGAGGTCCAGTACTCGTCGTTGGACTGGCCGGAGGCGTCCTTCTCCGCCGTCTCGGCGACGGTGGACCGCGCCAGGCCCCGCACGAAGGCGTCGACGAGCCCGACGATCTCCACCACCTGCCGCGCCGGGAGCCCGGTGTCCACGAGGGTGCGGAGCCCGGCCTCCTGCGCGTCGAGCACCGAGGGGGTCAGCGGCAGGCGCCACATGTTGGTCTGCAGGATCCACGGGTGGCGCTGGTAGAGCTCCCAGTGCGCACGGGCGTAGGCGCCGAGCCCCTCGCGCCACGGGGTGCCGGCGGGCGGCAGGTCCAGCTCCGCGAACGCGCGGTCGGTCATGAGGTCGAGCAGCTCGGTGCGCCCCGGCACGTACGTGTAGAGCGACATCGCGCCGACGCCGAGCCGCGACGCGACCTTCCGCATCGAGAGCGCGTCCAGGCCGTCGGCGTCCGCGATCGCCGTCCCCGCGCCGATCACGTCGTCCAGCGTCAGCCGGGCCCGGCGGCCCCGGCCCGACGGCTGGGGCGGGTCCCACAGGAGCGCCAGCCGTCGCACGACCTCGGGCGGGCGGGGGACGCCGTCGTCCGGCGGTGGTGACGAGGTGCTCGACATGGCTCGCATCCTTCCATCCCGGCGGCTGCAGGCTTGTCGGACCCCGCGGCTAGAGTCGAGACGAGTTCCAGTACAGTGTACGAGAGGCGAGGCGGAAGGGTGCGGACATGATTCGGGCACGGGGGCTGACCAAGACGTTCAGCCGACGCAAGGAGACCGTCGAGGCGGTCAAGGGGATCGACGTCGACGTGGCGGAGGGGGAGCTCGTCGCGTTCCTCGGCCCCAACGGGGCCGGCAAGTCCACGACGCTGCGGATGCTGACGTCGCTGCTCGAGCCGACGGCGGGGGAGGCGACCGTCGCCGGGTACGACGTCGTCGCCCAGCCGGCGCAGGTCCGGGCGCGGCTCGGCTTCATCGGGCAGGGCAACGGCGGCGGCTTCAGCTACAAGGTGGTGGACGAGCTGCACAACCAGGGCCGCTTCTACGGCCTGCCGCCCGAGGTCTACAAGGAGCGGGCCGCCGACCTCATGGCGGCGCTCGAGCTGGGTGGCCTCGAGAAGCGGTCCGTGCAGTCGCTGTCGGGCGGCCAGCGCCGCCGGCTCGACGTCGCGCTCGGCCTGATGAACCACCCGCCGCTGCTGTTCCTCGACGAGCCCACCACCGGCCTCGACCCGCACTCGCGGGCCAACCTCTGGGGGCACATCACCGCGATGCGCGAGCGCTACGGGATGACGGTGGTGCTCACCACGCACTACCTCGACGAGGCGGACAGCATGGCCGAGCGCGTCGTCGTCATCGACCACGGGGAGATCATCGCGGACGCCGCGCCCGCCGTCCTCAAGCGGCGTCACGCCGACGACACGCTCACCCTCGTCGTCGCGACCGACGACGGCGCCGCCGTCCGCGCCGCGCTGCCCGACGGTCTCGGCGACGTCGAGCTCACCGACCACGACGGCGGGCTGCAGGTGCGGGTCGCCACCACGCAGGGTGCCGAGACCCTGCCCGGCGTCATCGAGGCGCTGCGGGTCGCCGGCATCACCGTGACGTCGGCGAGCGCCCGCCAGGCCAGCCTCGACGACGTGTTCCTCAACCTCACCGGCCGGAGCCTGCGCGAGGAGGCGGCAGCATGACCGAGCAGACCACCACGACGACGGCGCCCGCGCACGAGGCGCCGCGCATCGTCACCCGGACCGGTCCGGGGAAGTTCGTCACGGACACGGGGGCGGTCTTCACCCGCGAGATCCTCCTGGTGCTGCGCGACCCGTTCACGCTGATCTTCTCGCTCCTGCAGCCGCTGATCTTCCTCGGCCTGTTCGGGCCGCTGCTCACCGGCGCGTTCGGCGGCGGGTTCGGCGCCTCGGGAGCGAGCACGGCGGACACCCTGCAGTGGTTCGTGCCCGGCGTGATCGTGATGATCTCGCTGTTCGGCACCTCGATGACCGGCTCGAACCTGCTGTACGAGATCATGACCGGCTCCTACGAGCGGGTCCTCGCCACCCCGTTGGACCGGTCCGCGATCCTCGTGGGGCGGGCGCTCAAGGAGTTCGCGCCGCTGCTCGTCCAGGGCCTGATCATCGCGGCCGTGTGCGTCCCCTTCGGGTTCCGCTTCCACGTGCTCCCCGCCCTGGTCGGACTGGTGCTGCTCGGCGTCTTCGGGGTGGGCGTCGGCGCGCTGTCGCACGCGCTGGCGCTCGCCTCGAAGAACCGGGAGTGGCTGTTCTGGGGCGTGCAGCAGTCGCTGCTGTTCCCGCTGCTCATCCTGTCCGGGATGATGCTGCCGCTGGAGGCAGGCCCGTCGTGGATGCAGACGGCGGCGAGGTTCAACCCCCTGACCTACATGGTCGACGCCGAGCGCGTGCTGTTCGGCGGCACGTTCGCCGACCCGGCCGTGCTGTGGGGCGCCGTCGCCGCGGCCGCCACGTGCGCCGTCGGCCTCGTCGTCGGCATCCGCGCGACCCGCAAGGCGGTCTGACCCGCGCGAGACAGAGCGGTCTCCCGAGAGACCGCTCTGTCCGTCGGTTCAGCGTCCGGTGTCGTTCATCTCGTCCGGGTGGGAGCCGATGCGCTCGCCGCGGTCGAGGCCGGTGACGGCCGCCATGTCGTCGCCCGAGAGCTCGAAGTCGAAGATCTCCAGGTTCTCCCGGATCCGTGCGGGCGTCGCGGACTTGGGGAAGACGACGTCGCCGCGCTGCACGTGCCAGCGCAGCACCACCTGGGCGGGAGTGCGGCCGTGGTCGGCGGCGATCCGCGCGAGGGTCGGGTCCTCCAGCACGCGGCCGCGGCCCAGCGGGGACCAGGCCTCGGTGACGATGCCGTGCGCGGCGTCGAAGGCGCGGACCTCCTCGTTGCCGAACCACGGGTGGATCTCCACCTGGTTGACGGCGGGCACCACCGTGCCCTCGGCGAGGACGCGCCGCAGGTGCTGCGGCTGGAAGTTCGACGTGCCGATCGCGCGGGCGCGGCCCGAGCGGTACAGCTCCTCGAGCGCGCCCCACGCCTCGACGAACTTCCCGACGGCCGGCATGGGCCAGTGGATGAGGAACAGGTCCACGTGGTCGAGGCCGAGCTCCTCGAGGGAGCGGTCGAAGGCCTCCAGCGCGGCGTCGTGGTCGTGGAACGCGTTGTTGAGCTTGGTGGTGACGAAGAGGTCGTCGCGCGGCAGTCCGGCCGCGGCGATGGCCTCGCCGACGCCGCGCTCGTTGCGGTACATCTGCGCGGTGTCGATGTGCCGGTAGCCGGCCTCCAGGGCGGTCAGCACCAGCTCCCTGGTCTGCTCCGGCGGGACCTTGAAGACGCCGTAGCCGAGCTGCGGGATCGACGTGCCGTTGTTGAGGGGCAGGGTCGGGATGTCGGTGCTCATGTCACCCATCCTGTCCCGGGACCCGTGGTGACGCCCGATCGTCGCGTCTGCCGAGGTAGTAGCCCTCCCCGCGGGGTCTGGTACTACCTCGGCCGCACCTTCGGGCGGGCATGCTGTACCCATGGCGAAGAGTCTGCCCCTGGGGCCCACGGTGATCGACGACGACCGGGAGGTGCGGTTCGTCTCCGGGACGAGCCAGTTCGCGCTCCGGCTCAAGGACGGGCACCTGCACGTGCGCGCCATCGACACCGGTGAGGGGGAGGCGCAGCTCTCGGTCTCCCCGACGTCGCGCAGCACCCTCGACCTGCGCATCCAGCGCCGCGCGCCGCAGGGCCCCGTGGAGGTGGAGGGCCCCACCGTGCGCTGACCGGAGGCCCGCGACGACGCCGGTCGTGGCACCCGGGCTGTGGCGCCGCGGGTGGATGTCGCACAATGGAGGCGTCGGAGGTGTTCCATGGTCACGATCGACGAGGCACGCGCCGCCAAGCCCGCCCTGCGCGAGGCGCTCCAGAGCGTCGAGGGGGTGTGCGGCGTCGGGCTCGCCCAACGCGGCGACGAGACGGACTGGGTGCTGCAGGTGAACGTCGTCTCCCTCAGCGCCCGCAAGGACGTGCCGCCCCAGGTGGACGGCGTCCCCGTGCAGGTGACGGTGGTCGGGGCGGTCACGGCGCTCTGACCCTGTGTCCTGCGCCACGGCGGCGGGCCCGGCCTGCACGTGGCACAGCCCGCAGAATGGATCGGTGACCTCCTCCTCCCGCCTGCCCCGTGTCCGTGCGTCCGAGCTGGTCGGCCGCGGCTGGTTGAACACCGGCGGCCGCGACGTCTCCCTCGCAGACCTGCGCGGCAAGGTCGTCGTTCTCGACTTCTGGACCTTCTGCTGCGTCAACTGCCTGCACGTGCTGGACGAGCTGCGCGAGCTGGAGGAGCGGCACCGCGACGAGCTGGTCATCGTGGGCGTGCACTCGCCCAAGTTCGCGCACGAGGCGGACCCGGACGCGCTGGCCGCCGCCGTCGAGCGGTACGAGGTGCACCACCCCGTGCTCGACGACCCCGAGCTGGTGACCTGGGGGGCATACACGGCGCGCGCCTGGCCGACGCTCGTCGTCGTCGACCCGGAGGGGTACGTCGTCGCGCAGATGGCGGGCGAGGGGCACGCCTCGGCAATCGAGGCGATCGTCGACGAGCTGGTCGCCGAGCACGACGCGAAGGGCACGCTGCACCGCGGCGACGGGCCGTACGTACCGCCCGCCCCGACGTCGGGCACGCTGCGCTTCCCCGCGAAGGCGGTCGCGCTGCCGTCGGGGAACCTGCTCGTGGCGGACGCCGGCCACCACTCCCTGGCCGAGCTCGCGCCGGACGGCGAGACGCTCGTGCGCCGCATCGGGTCCGGCGAGCGCGGCCTGGCCGACTCCCGCGGCGACGCGGCCCCCGACGAGGCGCGGTTCAGCGAGCCGAACGGCCTGTGCCGGGTGCCGGACGAGCTGCGCCCCGCGCTGGGCTACGACGTGCTCGTCGCCGACACCGTCAACCACGCGCTGCGCGGCGTCGACCTGGCGACGGGCCGGGTCCGCACGGTGGCGGGCACGGGCGAGCAGTTCATGGTGGGCGGGCAGGAGAACGTCCTCGGGTCGACGGGCGCGTTCGACCCGTCCGCGACCCACCCGGCCACGAGCGTGCGCCTCAGCTCCCCGTGGGACGTCGCGTGGTCGCCGCGGCTCGGCGCGTTCGTCGTCGCGATGGCCGGCCACCACACGCTCTGGGCGTTCGAGCCGCTCGCGGGGACGATCACCCTCCTGGCCGGCACCATGAACGAGGGCCTGGAGGACGGGCCGGGCGACCAGGCGTGGTTCGCGCAGCCGTCCGGGCTCGCACCCGCGACGGGTCCGGGCGCCGCCGACGCGATCTGGCTGGCCGACGCCGAGACCTCCGCCCTGCGGCGCGTCGTCCCGGGCGACGACGGCTCGGTCGCCGTGAGCACGCTCGTGGGCCAGGGCCTGTTCGACTTCGGCCACCGCGACGGCGCGGCCGACCAGGCGCTGCTGCAGCACCCACTGGGACTGACGACCCTGCCCGACGGCAGCGTCGTGGTCGCCGACACGTACAACGGCGCGCTGCGGCGGTACGACCCGGCGGTGGACGTCGTGACGACGCTGGCGACCGGCCTCGCGGAACCGAGCGACGTGCTGGTCGAGACGTCCGACGACGCGGTCCACCTGCTCGTCGTGGAGTCCGCCGCGCACCGGCTCACGCGGGTGGCGCTGCCGGCGGACGTCGCGGGCGAGGTGCTCGACGGCGGCGCGCACCGCGTGGCGCGCCCGGCCACGCCGGTGGCGCCCGGCGAGCTGCGGCTGGACGTGCCGTTCGTGCCCGCGCCGGGACAGAAGCTCGACGACCGCTGGGGCCCGTCCACGGAGCTGCGCGTCAGCGCCACCCCGCCCGACCTGCTCCTCGACGGCGCGGGCGACGGCGTCGACCTCCGCCGCGTGCTGGTGCTCAACCCGGACGTCGCCGAGGGCGTGCTGCACGTGACGGCCAAGGCGGCGTCGTGCGACGTCGTCCCGCTCGGCCCGGACGGCGAGCCCGACCCCGACGTCTTCCCCGCCTGCCACCTGGCGCAGCAGGACTGGGGCGTGCCGGTGCGCGTCACGGCCGACGGCGACGCGTCGCTGAGCCTGCCGCTGCGCGGCTGACGCGCGCCGGGGCCGCGGCACCCTAGGGTTCCCGTCGTGACCGCATCGAGCACCGGCGACGTCCTCGTCGCCGGCCCCGTGTCCTGGAACCGCATCGTGCACCTCGACGCGCTGCCCGACCCGACGCCCCACACCGTGTTCGCGCGCGGCGCCTACGACACCGTCGGCGGCACCTCCGCGGGCAAGGCGCTGAACCTGGCGAGCCTGGGCCGAGGAGTCGTGCTGCGCACCGTGCTCGGGGACGACGACGAGGGCGCGCGCGTGCGCGGCGTGCTCGACGACGCCGGGGTGCGCGTGCTCGCGGAGCCGTCGCCGGACGGGCGCACCGAGAGCCACCTCAACCTCATGGACACCGGCGGCGGCCGGCTGTCCGTCTACCTGCGCGCGCCCGGCGAGGTCGCCGCCGCCGGGCCCGGCTGGGACGCGACGCTCGCGGCGATCGACGCCGCCGCGGCCGTCGTCGTCGACCTCGCCGCGCACTCCGTGCCCGTGCTGGTCGCGGCCGCCGAACGCGGCCGCGACGTGTGGGTGGACCTGCACGACTACGACGGGGTCACCGCGTTCCACCGCCCGTGGGCCGACGCCGGCACGCACGTGTTCCTCAGCTCCGACCGCCTGCCCGACCATCGGTCCTTCATGGCCGATCGCCTCGACGCCGGGGCGCGGCTCGTGGTGTGCACGCACGGCGCCCGGGGCGCCACCGCACTCACGGTCGACGGCTTCCTCGACGTGCCCGCGGAGCGGGTGGACGACGTCGTCGACACCAACGGCGCGGGCGACGGGTTCTTCGCCGGCTTCCTCGACGCGCACCTGCGCGGGGCGGACCTCGCCGGGGCGCTCTCGGCGGGCACCGCGCACGCCGCGCGGGTGGTGCGCAGCCCGGGCCTGGCTCCCGTCGGCTGACGCCGCTCCTGCGGGGTTCCACGTCCCGGACGCCGCGCGACACGCCGCAGGGCGTCGATCCTCCCCGCGGTCGGGTCACGTCGGCTCACGCCAGGCCCGCGTCCCGCGCGACGATCGCCGCCTGCATCCGCGACACGACGCCGAGCTTCGCGAGCACGCGCGACACGTGGGTCTTGGCGGTGGCCTCGGTGATCACGAGCTCGTCCGCGATGCCCTGGTTGGACAGCCCGCGGCCGAGCGCCCCGAGGACGTCGACCTCGCGCGGCGTGAGGTCGGCCAGGCGCGGGTCGTCGGTCACCGGGGCGGAGGCGGGCGCCGTGGGTGCGGCCGGTGCCGGCCCGGCGAGCTGGGCCAGCACGCGGCGCGTCACCTCCGGGGCGAGCACGCCGTCCCCAGCCGCGACGCGGCGCACCGCGTCGACCAGCGCGGCGGGCTCCGCCGACTTCAGGAGGAAGCCGGCCGCGCCCGCGCGCAGGGCGCCGTCCACGTACTCGTCCAGGTCGAACGTCGTGAGCACGAGGACGTCGGCCAGTCCCTCGGCGGCGATGGCGCGGGTGGCGGCGATCCCGTCCGTGCCCGGCATGCGCAGGTCCATCAGGACGACGTCGGGGCGCAGGGCGCGCGCGTTCGTCACGGCCGCGTCGCCGTCGGCCGCCTCGCCCACCACCTCGACGCCGTCCGCGGCGTCCAGCAGCATCCGCAGCCCCGCGCGGATCGCCGCGTGGTCGTCGGCGACGAGCACGCGGACCGTCCCGCCCGCCGCCCCGCCCCGCGTCGCCGGCGTGGTCATGCGTCCGTCCTCCCGTCCTCCCCGGCGACCGGCACGCGCGCGTGCACGGCCCAGCCGCCGTCGTCCGTCGTCCCGGCGTCGAAGGTGCCGCCCAGCGCCTCCGCGCGCTCGCGCATGGTGAGCATCCCGGTGCCCCCGCTCAGGGGCAGCGCGGCGCCCTGCGCGGGCAGCGCCTCGTCGCCGGGCGAGGCCGGCGGCGCGGCGTGGCGCACCTCGAGCAGCACGTCGTCGCCGGGGCGCGCGAGCCGCAGCGTCACGGGCGCCCCGGGGGCGTGCTTGCGGGCGTTCGTCAGCGCCTCCTGCGCGATGCGGTAGAGCGCGTGGCCCACGGCGGCCGGCAGCGGCGCCGCGATCACGCCGTCAGGGTCCTCGACGGCGACCGCGGTGCCGCCCGCGCGGGCGGCCTCGAGCAGGTCGTCGAGACGGTCCAGCCGGCCCGGCGCGGCGAGGGGGTCGCGCGGCGCGTCCGCGCGCAGCAGCTCGATCATCGACCGCATCTCCGTGAGCGAGGCGACGGCGCTCGTGCGCACCTGCTCCAGCGCGCCGCGGTCGCGCGCGGCGTCCGGCGGGGTGCTGAGCGCCGCCCCGGAGTGGATCGCGATGGTCGACAGGTGCGAGGCGATGACGTCGTGCAGGTCGCGCGCCATCGCGGCCCGCTCCTCCCGCACCGCGTCGTGGCGGTCGAGCTCGGCGATGCGCGCGAGGTCCGCGGCCCGCTCGCGCTCCAGCTCCGCGGTGCGGCGCGCCTCGTCGGCCCGCGAGCGCTCCGACGCCGCCAGCTCGGACTTCTGCCGCACGTTGTCGGCCCACCACATCGGCACCAGCAGGATCGCGCCGAACTGCAGCCCGCCGTACACGAACCCCCGCACGTCCCGGGTCACCTCGCCGACCGCGATCGCGCCGCCCAGGGCGAGCGTCAGCGCGGTGCCCCACAGCCAGCGCCGCGCCGTGGGTCCCGACCACATCGCCGCCGCGTACAGCAGGTCCCAGAACACGAGCATGATCGCGAGGCTGCCGCCCCAGAGCACGTCGACCAGCGTGACGACGGTGCCGGCGGCGAGGGCCAGGACCGGCCGCGCCCGCTTGATGAGCGTGACGGCGCAGCCCACCGCCAGCAGCACCACCCGCCCCCACGGCCCGGGATCGGGGAACGGCGGCGGCTCCCACGAGTAGAGGTCGACGAGCCCGACCTCGATGAAGAGCCAGCCGAGGACGAACAGCGTGAGGGCGGTCATGACGTCGCCGCGCCGGTCGTCGCCGCCCCAGAGCCGCACCACCCTCCCCAGGAGGGTGGGTGCGGGGCGGTCGGTCGTCACCGCCCCATCCCAGCACAGGCCGGCCGGCGAGGGATCGGCCGAAGGGTGTACGCCGGGCGAGGGGGGCAGGATCACTCGTTCGGCCGACGACGACGCCCGGCCGCGCCCGGAGGATCGACGGCATGGACCTCATCGACATCGGCGGCCTCGGCGGCACGGGCCTCGGCGCCCTGGCGGGCGTGCTCGTGGTGCTGGCGCTGATCGACTCCACCAGCTTCGGCACCCTGCTCATCCCGGTGTGGCTGCTCATGGCGCCCGGCCGCCCCCGGCCGGCGCGGCTGCTCGCCTACCTCGGCACCGTGGCCGGCTTCTACCTCGCGGTGGGCGTCACGGTGATGCTCGGGGCGGGCGCGCTGCTCGACCGGTACGGCGACGCCCTGGACTCCCGGCCCGCGATGCTGCTGCAGCTCGCGCTCGGCGTCTTCCTGTTCGCGATCAGCTGGCGGTTCGACGGCAAGAAGGCCGAGGCGCGGGCCGCGCGCGAGGGCGCGAGGCCGGGCCGGCTGGTGCGGTGGCGGGCGCGCGCGATGGGCGTGGACCTGGGCGTGGACCCTGGCGTGGGTGCGGGGACGGCGCCGGGGGCCGCCCCGGTGTCGACCCTCGCGCCGAACCCGTCGCTGCTGCCGCTGCTCGGGCTGGCGCTGGGCGCGGTGGCGCTGGAGGTCGGCACGATGCTGCCGTACCTGGCGGCGATCGGCCTGCTCACCACGTCCGACCTGGGCACCGGCCCGAGCCTCGGGGTGCTCGCCGCGTACTGCGTCGTCATGGTGCTGCCGGCGCTGCTCCTGCTGGGCGGGCGCCTGGCGGCGGCGCGATTCGTCGAGCCGTGGCTGGCCCGGCTGGAGAAGTGGCTGTCCAAGAACGCGGCCGAGGTCACGGGCTGGGTCCTCGGCGGGCTGGGCGTCCTGCTCACGCTCAACGCGATCGGCCGACTCGGCTGGACGGGCTGACGCTCTGCGGGCGGGGGCCGGCGCTCACGCCTCGAGCTCGTCCAGCATCCGCAGCAGGTTGGCGCGCGCGGTGCGCGCGTAGCCGGCCACCCAGTCGCCGGAGTACGCGCGGGGCACGATCTCCACGACCAGCAGGCACGCGAAGTACGCCCGGTACAGCCGCAGGCGCTGCCACGCCGCCGGGTCGCCGGACCCGGGGGACCCGTCGCCGACGCCCAGGTCGCCGCCCGCGTCGCGGTACCCGGCCAGCAGGTCCGCGTCCACCGCGCCGGCGCCCAGCTGGTCCGCCCCGACCAGCTCGAACAGCGGGTCGCCCCACAGCGCCCGCTCGGCGTCGATCGCCCCCACGACCGTGCGGTCGACGGGGTCGAGCAGCAGGTTCCCGGGCCACAGGTCGGCGTGCACGAGGCGCGGCGCGGTGACGGCCGCGAGCAGGTCGCCGTGCCGCCGGACGGCGGCCCGCAGCCGGTCCGCCGGCAGGTCGACGCCCCACCGGGCGGCGTCGTCGAGGACGGCGCCCACCATCCCCGCGAACGCGGCCGGCCAGGTGGGGGCGGCGAGCCCCGACTCCGGCGCCGGGTAGCCGAACCGGTCGTGGGCGCCGTCCTCGCGCACGAGGCGGTGCAGCCGGGCCATGAGCGCCCCGAGCGAGCGGCGCGCGCGGGCCGCGGTGGCGGTGTCCAGGTCGAGGGCGCTCCACAGGTCGCCGGACAGGAAGGTCGTCACGAGGGCGTCGCCGTCCAGGTGGGTGCGCGAGGTGTCGACGTGCAGCACGCGCGGCACGGGCAGCCCGGCGGCGTAGGCCACCCGGTCGACGGTCGCCTCGGTGCCCAGGACGCCGTGCTCGTAGCGCAGCAGCCGCGACGTGTCCGCGCTCGTCACCTTGACCACGACGGCGCGACCGTCGGCGAGGTCCGCGCGCAGCACGCTGGCGAACAGCCCGCCGCTGAGCGGCACGACCCGGCGCACGACGCCGAGCGGCGCGAGCAGCGCCGCGACCTGGTCGTCGGTGACCGCGGTCTTGGTGAGCACGCGCGTGAGCGTAGCGGCCGGCTCAGCCCGCGAGGAGGGCGGGCAGCTCCAGGAGCGAGTCGACGACGGTGGCCCGGGAAGCCTCCGGGCGCTCGGCGTGCAGGTAGCCCCACGGGCCCCGCCGGATCAGGACCGGGACCATGCCGGCGTCCGCGGCGGGCAGGACGTCGTTGTCGAGCCGGTCGCCGACGTACGCGATCTCGGCCGCCGGGACGCCGGACAGCTCCGCGACCTGCGCGAAGAACCGGGGATCGGGCTTCTGCACGCCCCACTCGTCGGACGTGCGGATCGCGTCCGCGGGCAGGTCCATCGCCTCGAGCGCCGCGCGGGCCTGCGGCGGCTGGTTCCCGGCGATGACGACGACGAGGCCGGCGGCGCGCAGGGCGGAGAGCGCCTCGCGGACGTCGGGGTAGAGGTCGTCGGCGTCGAAGTTCTCCCGCAGGCCGTCCGGGTCGTCGCGGGCCCACCGCTCGATCTCGGCGGGGAGGTCGACGTCGGGCCGCACCAGCTCGAACGCGCGCCGGTGCGGCTGGTCCAGGGCCGCGCACCCGCCCAGCACCCCGAGGAACGTCAGGGCCGGCACCCCCAGCCGCTCGGCCCACCGGGTCCAGATCCGGGTCTCGTCGATCAGGGTCTCCCCGACGTCGAACACCACCGCGCGCACCATGCCGCGACCCTATCGGCCGGTGGGGGACAGCCCTCGCTCAGCGACCGTCCAGCCACCGCGGCTATCGTGCGAGACATGGCCGGCCCCCACGAACCCTCGTCCGTCCCCGTGACGCTGTCGACCGCGTCCGTGTACCCGCGCCGGGCGGCGTTCGCGTTCGAGGTCGCGGCCGAGCTGGGGTACGACGGCGTCGAGGTGATGGTGTGGTCGGACCCGGCCACGCAGGACCCGCAGGCGTTGCGGCACCTGTCCGAGGAGCACGGGACGCCGATCAGGTCGATCCACGCGCCCACGCTCCTGGTCAGCCAGCGCGTGTGGGGCCGCGCGCCGGCGGACAAGCTGCGCCGCGCCGTCGACATGGCCGGCGAGCTCGACGCCCCGACCGTCGTCGTGCACCCGCCGTTCCGCTGGCAGTACAAGTACGCCAGGCAGTTCCAGGACCTCGTGCAGGAGCTCAACGAGGCCGGCGCCGTGACCGTCGCGGTGGAGAACATGTACCCGTGGAAGCCGCGCTCGCGCGGGGACCGCGAGCTCAAGGCCTACCTGCCCGGCTGGGACCCCGCCGACCACGACTACGAGGCGGTCACCCTCGACCTCTCGCACGCGGCGATCGCCCACCAGGACGGGCTCGCGCTCGTGCACGGCTTCGGCGACAAGCTGCGGCACGTGCACCTCGCCGACGGGACGGCGTCGGGCCGTGACGAGCACATGGTGCCCGGGCGGGGCGACATGGCGTGCGACAAGGTGCTCGAGGAGCTCGCGCGCCGCGACTACGGGGGCGACGTCGTGATCGAGATCTCGACGCGCAAGGCGCGGACCGCGAGCGAGCGCCACGCCGACCTGCAGGCGGCGCTCATGTTCGCCCGGGCGCACCTGGCCCCGGTGCCGGAGCCGTACCAGCCGCCCCCGCCCGAGCATCACCACCGGCCGGCCGACGCCTGGTAGCGGGCCGCGCGCGGTCAGGCCGCGACGGCCCGGGCGCCGACCGCCCGCAGCACGAACGCCTCGGTCGCGCGGATCGCGCGCTCGCGGGCGACGGGGTCGTCCGGGATGAGCCGGCCGGACAGGCAGGCGTTGACCAGCTGCACGGTGGGCTCGATGTCCTGCTGGGGGAACTCGCCCTCCGCGATCCCCGCGCGCAGGATGCGCTTGAGGATCGACTCCACGATCTCGGCGTGCTCGCGCAGGCGGGCCTGCGTGGTGCGGGACAGCACGGTGCGCAGGTCCGGGCCCGGGGCGAGGTGGAAGACGCGGGTGAGCTGGGCCTGCTGGCGGATGTAGGTCCGCAGCTGCTCCACGGGGTCGTCGACCTCGGCGAGGGCCCGCTCCAGGGTCTGCGCGTACTGCTCGGTCTCGTGGGTGATGAAGCCCAGCAGCAGCGCTTCCTTGTCCGGGAAGTGGTTGTAGACCGCCGTGCGCCCGACGCCCGCCGCCGTGGCGATGTCGGCCAGCGTCACCGAGTCGAACCCGCGCTCGGACATCAGCGTCGAGAGGGCGGTGAACAGCTTGTGCCGGGTCATCTGGCGGTGCTCGTGCAGGCTCTTCCCGATGATCTTGGGCATGCTGACATCATAGGCATCTGCTGTCAGTACATCGGGACGCTAGGGTGCCGTTGTGACCGACCCCACCGCATCGGAGCAGCCCGCCGCGCAGCCGGACGGCATCGTCCCCGACACCAAGGACTGGACGTGGGTGCTGGAGCGCCCGTGCCCGGAGTGCGGCTTCGCCGCCGCCGAGGTGGAGCCCGCGGGCGTCGGCCCCGCCGTACGCGCCACGCTGCCCCGCTGGCGCGCCGTGCTCACGCGACCGGACGTCGCCGAGCGGCCCAGGCGCGACGTCTGGTCCCCGCTGGAGTACGCCGCCCACGTGCGCGACGTCTTCCGCATCTTCGACGAGCGGATCCGCCTGGTGCTCGACCGGGACGACCCGGCGTTCGCGAACTGGGACCAGGACGTGGCGGCCCTCGAGAACGACTACGCGCACCAGGACCCGCAGGTGCTCGCCGACCAGCTCGACGCCGACGGCGCGGCTGTCGCGGCGTCCTTCGACACCGTCGGTCCCGAGCAGGCCGAGCGGACCGGGCGCCGGTCCGACGGCTCCGCCTTCACGGCACGCACCCTGGGGCAGTACTTCCTCCACGACGTGGTGCACCACCTGCACGACGTCGGCGCCTGAGGTCCGCCGAGCGAACGGGCTGGTCACGGCCTCGCGACGTCACACGACCGCAACACCGTCGTGACGTCCCGGTGACCCCGGGACCGGTACGGTCCGCGCCATGGCCAGGGTCCCGGCGCTCGTCCCCGCGGAGCACACCTCCGACCACGTGCTCGTCGTCCCCCGGCCGGAGGGCGGGGACGGTCGGGAGGGCCACGACCTGCCCGGGCTGGCCGCCGCCTGGTTCGACGATGTCGGCTGGCTGGCCGCGCCGACCCGGGACGAGCCTGCCCGGCCCGCCGGCGGCGCGAGGTTCCACGGCGTGCGCGCCGCGCCCCGCGCGACCACGGGAGTGCTGCGCCTGGGGGAGGAGCACCGGGCGGCCGGCCCGTTCCCGGTCGAGGTCCCCGCGGCCGCCGCGCTGGGGTGCGGCCACCCGGCGGACGCCTGGGCGCTGGGCCGGACGGACGGCGCCCTCGACGCCCGCGGCGGGCGTCCCGCCGTCCACGACGACCGCGACGGGATCGCGCGGGCGTTTGCCGCGGCCCTGCCCGCGGGGGAGGAGCTGCGCCTCGTGCGCTGGGCCGTCGCGGTGGCGCGCCGCACCGCGGGCGTGCTGCTGGCCAACGGCCGCCACGTGCTGCGGCCTGACCCCGCGGCCTCCGTCGATCTCACCCTCTGGCCGGATCGGGCCGTCCCTGCCGGCGAGCTGCTCGAGGTCGTGCGGTCGGTGGTGGCCACCGCCACGCTCGAGGCCGTCCCCACCGGTGGGCACAGTGGTGGGCACAGTGGTGGACATGGTGGTGGGCATGGTGGCGGGCCCGGTCACGGGGTGCTGGCGCGGACCCCCTACGACGGCGACCTCCTCGTGTCCGCGGACGTGGCACGGGCGCTGCCGCGCGCGCTCGCGGCCCGTGCGCGGCCCGCCGGTGCGGCACCGGGGGCGGTCGTGCGCCTCGCGTGGCGGCCCCAGGATCCCTACGAGCTGCAGGTCTCCGTGCCGTCGGGCGTGCACGTCATCGCTCGCGACCGGGCCCGGGACCTGCTCGCGCGGGTCGCGACGCTGCTGCAGCGTCGCGCCGGGGGCACCGTCGTGGACGACGCGGGGTTCGTCGTCACGACCACCGAGCTGGAGGCACGGCGCGCGGCCCCGCCCCCGGGGGCGCGGGCCTGGGTGTGACCGGGGCTGTCCACAGCCTCTGTCCACAGAACCTGTCCACAGGAGCCCTCGAGATGGGCTCGTCCTCCCCATGCCGTCTCACCTGCGACGTTCCCTCGGGGGACGCCGCGCGGGTGTGCCCCGGCGACCCGGTGGCGCGCCCGCCCGGCCGGTGGTTGCCCCCGGCGGGAGCCGCGAGATTCCGCGGTTTGTCCGGGCTACCACGCCGGCGGCAGCTCCGTGCCTGGCACGTCCCGGACGCCCGCCGGGACGGGGCGGGGCGTGTCGCGCCCGGCGCGTCGTCCACAAATTCTTTCCACAGGGCTGTGGGCGATGTGGGGATTCCGCCGGTCCGCCTGTGGACGAGCCTGTGGTCGAGAATTCCCCCGCGAAAACCTTCTCCGCACCCCTTGCACGGCCTCCGTCACGGGTCTAGAAACGTGCGTACCGGTCTTGTGGAGATCGGGCACCACGACCGCCGGAGCTGGTGGTCGCGAGCCCTCTCCGCGGGACAGGTCGACCGGAGAACGACGGGCCGTCCCGTACCGCGGTGCGGGTTGTGGGTGACGACACAGGTGTCCGTACGGGGCCGGAAGACCACCCGCGCCCGGCTGTTCGCGGAGAACGGGTTCCTGAGAGGCAACGACGCACCAGGCCTCGACGGGACGCGGCGAGCGGTCGGGGTCGTGACGTCGCCACGGCACCCCTGGTCCCCGGGACCGTCGACCAGGGGTACGCGGTTCTCCGAGGCCCCCCGGCCGCCCCGGGGGGCCTCGGCATGTCGGGGGTGCCCGCGCCGTCCTACTCTCGGCCCATGAGCAACCTCGAGACGCGCCCCCGGGAACGCACCTGCACCGCGGGCGACCGCCCGGCGGGGGTCGAGCTGCTCACCGCGCGCGACGTCCCGCTCGGCGGCCCCCGGGCCATGACCGTGCGCCGCACCCTCCCGCAGCGGCAGCGGTCGCTGGTGGGGGCCTGGTGCTTCTGCGACCACTACGGGCCGGACGACGTCTCCGCGTCGGCGGGCATGCAGGTGCCGCCCCACCCCCACATCGGGCTGCAGACCGTCTCGTGGCTGTTCGCCGGCGAGATCCTGCACCGCGACTCGGTGGGCTCGCTGCAGGCCGTCCGCCCGGGCGAGCTCAACCTCATGACCGCGGGGGTCGGCATCTCGCACTCGGAGGAATCGCCCGCGCAGGGGCGGCCGCCGACGCTGCACGGCGTGCAGCTGTGGACGGTGCTGCCGGAGGCGGACCGCACGTGCGAGCCGCACTTCGAGCACCACGGCGTCCTGCCCGTCGCGACGCCGGGCGGCTCCCGGGTGCAGGTGTTCCTGGGGGAGCTCGGCATCGCGGGGGAGCGCCTCGTGTCCCCCGCCCGCACGTACACGCCGATCGTGGGCGCCCAGCTCGACCTGCCCGCCGGCGGCACGGTCACCCTGGAGACCGACCCGTCGTTCGAGCACGCGCTGCTCGTGGACGCCGGCGATGCCACCCTCGAGGACGAGGTCGTGCCCCCGGCCCAGCTGGGTTACGTGGCCCCCGGCCGGGACCGGCTCGTCGTGACCGCGGGCGCGTCACCCGTGCGCGCCGTCCTCCTCGGCGGGGAGCCCTTCACGGAGGACGTCGTCATGTGGTGGAACTTCGTGGGCCGCACGCACGACGACGTCGCCCGGGCGCGCGCGGACTGGATGGCCCAGGTCGCCGACGCTCCCGCGAGCACCCGCGAGGGCGTGGGGGAGGGCGCCGGTGAGGGCACGCCCACGCGGTACGCCGATGGCGCCTCCGCCCGGCGGTTCGGGCAGGTGCACGGGTATGCGGGCGGGCCGCTGCGGGCGCCCCGCCTGCCCGACGTCCGGCTGCGCCCGCGCACCCGCCCCGCCTGACCTCAGGGGCGAGGGAACGTCACCCGCACCGTGGCGACGCCGGTCGTCGTGGATCGCACGGTGATCCGCATCGCGCCCGAGCGAGTGGTGAACGACGAGCCCTTCGTGAGGTTCGAGCGCCGTCGCGACTCCTTGCCCATCGGCACGATGAGGTGCTCGCCGGGGTACGCCCAGGTGGAGCCCTTCCACCCGAGCCGGCTCACCGTCACGCCGTACGAGACGGTGTAGTCGTCCGCCGCGCGCCACGGCATCCCGCCGAGGAACGGGTAACGCGCTCCCGACGGCCGCCGGAACTCGACGTAGTAGTACTGCCCGGTCTTCGGGTCGACGGCGCGCAGCAGGGTGGGCCGGCTGGTGCTGCGGTGCCGGGCGTCGAGCCTGACCGTCCTGGCGCCGCCCTTCTTCGTGACGGTCACGACGTCGGACGACGGCAGCACGCCGAGCCGCTTCTTCTGCGCCCCGGACAGCGGGGCGGTGCCCACGGCGGCGAAGTCCGCCCCCATGAGGTCCATCGGGTCGAGCCCCTCGACCGCGCCGCACCGGGACGAGGTGAAGGTGCGGTCGGGGACGCTGCCGGTGCACCAGCCCACGCCCGAGTGCTCCAGGCCCATGTTGTGGCCGAGCTCGTGCGCCAGCGTCGACACCCCGGTCGCGTACTGCGGGTGCGTGAACCGGGAGCTGCGGGTCTCGCCGTCCGGCCCGCCGAAGAGCGCGAAGGACCAGGCGCCGGGGTTGTCGCGGCTCGCCTTGCGCGGCAGGGAGCCGAGCCCCAGCGTGCCGCCGCACGTGTCGGTGTCCCGGGGTCCGGCCGGGTAGTCGCCGCGGCGGTACGGGAACAGCACCACGAGGTGCTCGCGCCGGCCCGGCCCGCGGGTCTTGGACGTCATCCAGTCCGCGCCGTAGTGCGCCCGCCCGCCGCGCTTCACCTGCTTGAGGATCCGGTTCGTCGTGGTGCACGCGCCGTCGCCGGTGTCGATGCGCTTGATCGCCGAGTCGCGCACGAACCGCACCCGGCCGCCGGACTGCTTCGACCAGTACGCGGAGACCTTGGCGAGCAGCGTGTCGACGTCGGCGCCGCGCACGAGCTGCGCGGTCCGGGCCTTCGACGTCCAGCGCGGCGTGGCGACGACGACGTCCACCCGGTGCACGCTGCGGTCCGTGCGGGCGCGGACACCCGCCTGCGCGGGGCGCGGTGCGGTGACGGTGGACTGCCAGCGCACGGCGTCGTCGACCCCGTCGACCTCGTCGATCCCGTCGATCCCGTCCACCGCGTCCGCGCCGTCGACGGAGCTCGCCGGGCCGACGGCGCTGACGGGGCTGAGGCTGACGGGGCCGGCGTGCGCCGGCGCGGCCTGCGCCGGGGAGCCGACGGCCGCGAGCGGCTCCGCGAGCAGCGCGGCGGTGACGAGGCCGATGACCGTGCCGGTGACCGAGCGTGCCTTCATGATTCCCCCGGGGGCTCCGGATGGCGCCAGGTGGGCGCGATCGGCCCGAGAAGCGTAGGCACCGCCGGGGCGGGGTCGCCCCGCGGGGCCCGGGTGAGGTGCGACGATCAGCGGGTGAAATCGTCGCCCAGGGCTCTCACCCCAGGCGCAGCTCGACCACCGGCACGACCCGCAGCCAGTCCGCCTCGCCCTGCTCCCGGGCGAGCGGCTCGGCCCACTCGGCGAGGACGGGCCCCAGCTTTGCCCACGGGCCGGGGTGCGCCGCGGTGTACGCGCGCAGGGTCGCGGCGCCGTCGTCGGGGTTCAGCACGACCGCACGGGACCGCACGTCGCGGCGCGGGCCGATCGAGACGAGGACACGCGGGTCGGCCTGCACGTTGCGGAACCACTGCGACCGCGGCCCGAGGCCCGCGACCACCACAGCGCGGTCGCGCGCCGGCCGGGCGACGACCTCGAGCACCACGTACCGCCGTCGTCCGCTGCTGCGCCCCCGGTGCTGCATCATCAGCAGCCGCCCGCCGGCGAGGAAGCCCAGGCCGGCACGGAACAGCCCGATCGGGGCGCGGACGAACCACCGGGTGTGCAGCAGGCGGGAGGCGAGGCTCATGCCGTCGAACGTACCCCCGCCGGCCGGCGCCGCCCCGTCACCGCGGCAGTTCGGGCCGACGTCGGCAGTTCGAAGTGCCGCGGTGAGCCCGAACTGCCGCGCCGGGCGCGCGCCCCGGGAACGACGAAGGCCCGGACCGTACGGTCCGGGCCTCGCGATGGAGCGGGTGACGGGAATCGAACCCGCGCTGTCAGCTTGGGAAGCTGAAGTTCTACCATTGAACTACACCCGCGCAGCAGCACCTGACGGTGTGCGCGCCCCGATCATACCCAACCGGGGCTGATGCTCCGAACCGGTGGCCGGCACGCCCCGCGGGGCGTGCCGACGGCGGTGTCAGAGCGGGCGGATGTCCGACGCCTGCAGACCCTTGGGGCCCTGCGTGACCTCGAACTCGACCTGCTGGCCCTCGGCGAGGGTGCGGAAACCGCTCGCGTTGATCGCGCTGTAGTGCGCGAAGACGTCGGCGGTGCCGTCGGAGGGGGCGATGAAGCCGAAGCCCTTCTCCTCGTTGAACCACTTCACGGTTCCGTTGGTCATGTCGTCTTCTCTCGTTGATGCGACGGATCGGCGAACGCCGGTCCGGTCGTCGTACCCGTGCGGGTGCGGACGGTGCGGGCGCAGGCTCGACGAGCCCGCGCGCCGGGGCGGGAGGCCGGACGCGGCCCCGTCGCCTCGGCAAGGGTGGGGACGACGACCACCGGCCGCGAGTAGCGGTCGTGGACGTGGTAGCCGTCGGGACGTCGGGCGATCATGCCGCCGTACTCGCCGTCGACCGTCGCGACCCACAGGTCGTCGTCGGCCCGGCGCCACACGGGCGTCGATCGGGGGCTGCCCTGCACGGGAGGTGCGGGCGCGGGGTGTTCCACGGTGGAAGAAGGGGAAGTGATGCTCTCTGCTCTCGCTCCGCGCTGCGATGGGGCGGAGTCATGTCGTCGGTGACAGCGGGGCTGTCGGGTGCGCGGGACCATGCTTCGATGCGGTGGACCGAAGGGTGCGCGGGGCGTGTCCCCGGCATGCGCAGCCCCCAGGATACACGCCCGCGCCGCCGGTCCCACCGCGCGGGGTCGCCGCACGCCGACGGGGACCGCCGGTTACCGTGGGCCCGTGCTGCTCTCCGACCGTGACATCCGGGCCGAGCTCGACGCCGGGCGGGTCGTCCTCGACCCGTACGAGCCGACGATGCTCCAGCCCTCCAGCATCGACGTCCGCCTCGACCGGTACTTCCGGTTGTTCGACAACCACAAGTACCCGTTCATCGACCCGTCGCAGGAGCAGCCCGAGCTCACGCGGCTGGTGGAGGTCGCGCCGGACGAGCCGTTCGTGCTGCACCCGGGGGAGTTCGTGCTGGGCTCCACGCTCGAGGCCGTGACCCTGCCCGACGACGTCGCCGCGCGCCTGGAGGGCAAGTCGTCGCTGGGCCGGCTGGGCCTGCTCACGCACAGCACGGCCGGGTTCATCGACCCCGGGTTCTCGGGGCACGTGACGCTCGAGCTGAGCAACGTCGCGACGCTGCCGATCACCCTGTGGCCGGGCATGAAGATCGGGCAGCTGTGCTTCTTCCGGCTGTCGTCCCCGGCGGAGCACCCGTACGGCTCGGACGCGTACGGGTCGCGCTACCAGGGGCAGCGGGGCCCGACGGCGAGCCGGTCGTGGCAGTCCTTCCACCGGAGCGACGTCTGAACGCCCCGCGGGGCCGCGGCGCCGGGGCGGGCGCCGACGGCCCGTTCCGGAACGGGTCCCGACGTCGCTACGCTCGGTCCCGCCGCGCCGGGACCGGCGCGCTCCGGTCCCGGAAGGAGCTCCGTCAAGTGGCCCAGAACCAGCTCGGCCTGCCCCCCTTGCCGCCGGTGTCGGCACAGGGTCACCAGGCGCGTCACCTGCTGGGGGTGCCGTCGGACGTCGTCGTCGACGAGATCGAGGTCCTCGCGATGTCGCGCTTCGTGGGCACGCGCTGGGACGTGGTCCCCGCGGACCTGCCCGGCGCGGACGTGCCCGTGGGCCGGATGGCCAACCCGGGGGAGCCGGGCGTCCTGCGCCTGTCCCGGCACAGCGCCGTCTCCGGCCCGTACGCGCCGTCCGGCAAGCGCGTCGACGCGGGGCTGCCCGCCGGGACGGCGATGGTCTTCGACGTCGTCTGCCCCCGGGAGCGCTGGGACTCCGCCGCCCGCTTCGGCGGGGACCGGGACGGCCTCGGGCGGGCGTTCCCGGCGGCGCTGCCGAACCGCGAGGAGGAGCGCGTCGTCACCTGGCTGGTGCAGGCCGCACGCCGGCTCGGCGGGTCGGCGCGGCTCGACGTCGCGGGCACGTGGGACGACGCCGACGGCGGGCGCCGCGCGGCCGGTCCGGGCGTCGTCCTGACCCCGGACCCGGACCGGGCCGTCGACCTCACGGTGTACTCCGACGTCTGGCTGGACCCGCAGGCCGCGCACCGCGTGCTGCAGGCCGTGCACCCGCGCGTCCGGCTCGCCACGGAGGGCAGGCCGTACCAGGGCCCGCCCGCGGGCATCGCGGACCGGCCGCTGTACCCGGGCGAGCCGCTGGACCCCGAGGTGCGCAAGGCGATCCACGAGCGCGCCGACGACATCGACATCGACGCGCTGCAGGCGCCGATGGTGCTCGACGCGTACGGCCTGGCGACCGACCTGGGCCTGGACGGCTCCGTCACCGTCGAGGTGACGGGCGACGAGGTGCTGCCGCTGCTGGTGCGCGACCTGCCCTGGGCCGCGGCGGGCGCCGTCTGCTATCACGTGCGCTGGGACCCGCCGGACATCTACGAGGCCAATCAGGAGTTCCCGCAGGCGGCGCACGTCGTCGCCCGGCGCCGCGCGACCGACCTCGTGGGGAAGATGGCCGTGGCGATCCACGCGGCGGTCGGCGGCGAGATCGCCGACGAGGCGGACTTCCTGCTCGCCCCCGAGGACCTCTGAGCCCGGACGGCGCTCCCGCACGGGTCCGGCGCCGACGGCGTCTGCGGCGCCGGACCGACCCGAACGGTTGACACCCCTCACGGAGGCCGCCTAGCGTGCGGCGGACGGAAAGCGTATTCCGTCCGTTCATCACACCGGCGTGGGGAGCAGCATGACGACGACGACACCGGGGTCGGCCGTCGGGAGCCCGGGCAGGGCCACCGGCGAGACCCCGAACGACCCGCGACGCCGCCGCCCGCTGCGGGCGCCCGTGCGGTGGGTCGCGGAGTCCTGGCGCCCCCTCGTGTTCGTCGCGGTGGTCTTCGTGGTGTGGTGGTTCGTGACGGCGCGGGGGCTGGTGGCCCCGTACGTCCTGCCCTCGCCCACCGACACCTGGGCGGCCGCCACCGGCAACGTCGACTACCTGCTGCATCACACGTACGTCACGACGTACGAGACGGTCGTCGGCTTCGTCATCGCGGTCGTGGTGGGCGAGCTCGTGGCCGTGCTCATGGCGTACTCGCGCAGCACGGAGAAGACGCTCTACCCGATCATCCTCGTGGCGCAGGTGATCCCGAAGATCGCCGTGGCGCCGCTCTTCGTCGTCTGGCTCGGCTTCGGCCTGGCGCCCAAGATCACCGTCGCCGTGCTGATGGCGTTCTTCCCGGTCGTGATCTCCGGCCTCGCGGGCCTGCGCTCCGTGGACCCCGAGATCCTGCAGCTCACCTCGACCATGGGGGCCAGCCGGCTCAAGACGTTCGCCAAGGTGATGTTCCCGGCGTCGTTGCCGCAGCTGCTGTCGGGGCTGAAGGTCGCGGCCACGCTCGCCGTCACGGGCGCCGTCGTCGGCGAGTTCGTCGGCGGCAACGACGGCCTCGGCTACGTCATCCTCCAGGCGAACGGCAACATCGACACCGCGATGCTCTTCGCCGCCCTGTTCATCATGTCCGCCCTCGGCATCGTGCTGTTCGCGATCATCCAGGTCGCCGAGCGCTTCCTCATCGGCTGGCACGCCTCGCGGCGCGTCGAGTCCGCGGCCACCACCGTCGCCGCCTGACCGCAGCCGGCCGCACCGCCCGCGCCGCCGCGCGCACCCCGCCGGACCCTCACGTGCGAAGGAGCACCCTGATGACCCTCCGACCGACCACCCTCGCCGCGGCCGCGGCGCTCTCCGCGGCCGCGCTGACGCTCGCCGCCTGCGCGCCCTCCACGAGCGGCGGCACCGAGGCCGAGTCCCCGGCCGCCGGCGGCGACGCCACCGACGTCACGCTCATGCTCAACTGGTACCCGTACGGCGAGCACGCGCCCTTCTACCACGGCCTGGAGGAGGGCATCTTCGCCGACCACGGGATCGACCTGACGATCGAGGCCGGGCAGGGCTCCACCAAGACGACCCAGGCGGTCGGCGCGGACCAGGTGCCGTTCGGGTGGGCGGACACCCCCGCCGTGCTCGCGAACATCGACAAGGGCGTCACCGTGCGCAGCGTCGGCGTGTTCCTGCAGACCACGCCGTCGTCCGTGCAGGTCTTCGCGGACTCCGGCGTGAAGGAGCCGGCCGACCTCGAGGGCACGACGATCGCCGTGTCCGCGGGCGACGCCCCGACGACGACCTTCCCGCTCTACCTCGAGGCCGCGGGCGTGCCCGAGGACGCGGTGACCCAGCAGAACCTCGACCCGGCGGGCAAGATCTCCGCGATGCTCACCGACAAGGTGGACGGGCTCATCGGGTTCGCGCACGACCAGGGCCCGACGATCGCCGCGAAGAGCGGCCGCGACATCACCTACCTGCGCTACTCCGACGTGGGCCTCAACTTCTACAGCAACGGGCTGATCGCGTCCGAGAGCACGATCGCGGACGACCCGGAGCTCGTGGCGGAGATGGTCGCGGCGACGTCCGAGGCGTTCGCCGCCGCCGCCGAGGACCCGGACGCCGCCGTCGCGGCCATGGAGGGCAAGGACCCCCAGATGCCGGAGGCCGACGTGCTCCTCGAGCAGTGGAAGCAGACCGTCGAGCTCCTGCACACCGACGCGACCGAGGGCCAGGCGCCGGGGGTCAACTCCCCGGACGACTGGGCGGCGACCCTCGACGTGCTCTCCGGCTCGGGCCTCGTGGAGGAGGGCACCACGGCCGAGGACTACTTCGACGACTCGTTCGCCCCGGCGAGCTGAAGGGGGAGCGAGCCATGACCAGCACCACCATGGACGAGCGCGCCGGCACGGCCGATGCGGGCGACACCGTCGTCGACGTCGAGGGCGTCTCGGTGACGTTCCGCAGCCGGCGGGTATTGACGCCGGCACTCGGCGAGGTCGACCTGCGGCTGGCCCGCGGGGAGTTCGTCACCATCGCGGGGCCGTCGGGCTGCGGCAAGTCCACGCTGCTCAAGGTGGTCGCCGGCCTGACCGCCCCCACGACGGGGCAGGTGCGGCTGCGGGGCGAGCCGGTGCGCGGGCCGCGCCAGGACATCGGCTTCGTGTTCCAGCGGGCGGCCCTGCTCGAGTGGCGCGACGTCCGGGCCAACATCCTGCTGCAGGCGGAGATGCGCGGCATGGACCCCGCCACCGCGCGCCGCCGGTGCGACGAGCTGGTGGAGATGACCGGCCTGTCGGGCTTCGAGAAGGCGATGCCGCACGAGCTGTCCGGCGGCATGCAGCAGCGCGTGTCGCTGTGCCGCGCCCTGCTGCACGAGCCGGACGTGCTCCTCATGGACGAGCCCTTCGGGGCCCTCGACGCCCTCACCCGGGAGCGGATGAACGTCGAGCTGCACCGGATCTGGCGCGAGACCGGCGTCTCCGTGCTGCTGGTCACGCACTCCGTGGCCGAGGCGGTGTACCTGGCTAACCGGGTCGTGGTCATGGGGCCGCGGCCGGGCACCGTCGTCGAGGAGCTGCGGGTCGACCTCCCCGCCGTGCGCGACTACGGCGAGACGGTGCGGCAGCCGGAGTTCAGCCGCGTCTCGGCGCGCGTCCGCGAGCTGCTGGGATCGCCCGGAGGGGACTGACTCGGGCGTCGGGAGCGACCCAGGTCACACCCGCCTGTCACCTCGTCACCGTCGGACCATCGCCGTCTGCCGGTAAGGTAAAGCAGACGCCCCGCCCCTCGACCGGACGGAGTGCTGTGCTCTCAGTGCTGCTCTTCACCTTCCTGCTGGCCCTCGCGGCGCCGGCTCTGGTGGCGTGGCTGGGCAGGCGAGGGTTCTGGGTCCTGGCGGCCGGGCCGGCCTCCGCCGCCGCCTACGCGCTGGCGATGACGCCGCGGGTCACGGCGGGCGACTACCCGACCAGCGACATCCCGTGGGTGCCCGGCCTGCACCTGTCGATCACCTTCCAGCTCGACACCCTCGCCTGGTTCATGCTGCTCGTCGTGGGCGGCGTCGGTGCGCTCGTGCTCCTGTACTGCTCGGCGTACTTCGCGCGGGACGCCTTCGGTCTCGGCCGGTTCGCCTCGGTGCTCACGGCGTTCGCCGCGGCCATGGTCGGCCTCGTCGTCGCGGACGACCTGCTGCTCCTGTTCGTGTTCTGGGAGCTCACCACCGTCTTCTCCTACCTGCTCATCGGCCACTACGCCGACCGCAAGGCCTCGCGCCGGGCCGGGATGCAGGCGATCGTGGTCACGACGGCGGGCGGGCTGGCGATGCTGGTCGGGCTGATCATCCTCGGCGTGGTGGGGGAGACCTGGCGCCTCTCCGAGCTGGTCGCGGACCCGCCGTCGGGCACCGCGGTGACGTGGGCGGTTGTGTGCCTCCTCGCGGGCGCCGGCACGAAGTCCGCGCTCATCCCCTTCCACTTCTGGCTCCCCGCGGCGATGGCGGCCCCGACGCCCGTGTCCGCGTACCTGCACGCGGCGGCCATGGTCAAAGCAGGCGTCTACCTCGTGGCCCGCTTCGCCCCGGCGTTCGCCGACCTGCCCGTGTGGCGCTGGATGGTGCTCGTGCTGGGCGGCGGCACCCTCCTCCTCGGCGGATACCAGGCCCTGCGCCAGCACGACCTCAAGCTGGTCCTCGCCTTCGGCACGGTCTCCCAGCTCGGCCTGATCGTGCTGCTCCTGGGGCTCGGCTCGCAGGCGCTCGCGCTCGCCGGCCTGGCGCTGCTGGGCGCCCACGCGATGTTCAAGGCGGCGCTGTTCCTCGTCGTCGGCGCTGTCGACGTCGCGACCGGCACGCGCGACCTGCGCAAGCTCTCCGGGCTGTGGCGCACCATGCCGTTCACGGCCACCGCGGGCGTCCTCGCGACCGCGTCGATGATCGGCTTCCCGCCGTTCGCCGGGTACGTCGCGAAGGAGGCGGCGCTCGAGGGCCTGTGGCACGACGTCACCCACGGCGCCGGGACGATCGAGACGGTGGCGCTGGTCGCGGTCGTCGTCGGCTCCGCCCTCACGGTCGCCTACGGGCTGCGCTTCGTGTGGGGAGCCTTCGGCACCAAGCGGCGGCCCGGGGCGGCCGCGGCGGGCGTCGCCGCGGACGAGACGACGCACGACGCCGCGGCCGAGCCCGTGCCCGCGACGCCGGTGCGTCGCCAGCCGTCGATGCTCTTCATCCCGCCGCTGGTGCTCGCGGTGCTCGGTCTCGCGGTCGCCCTCGTGCCCGCGACGGGCGAGCGGCTGCTGTCCCCGTACGCCGACACCTACCCCACCGGCGAGCCCGGCCACCTCGTGCTCTGGGGCGGCTTCTCGCCCGTGCTGGCGATGACGGTCCTGGTGCTGCTCGCCGGCTTCGTCCTCTTCTGGCAGCGCGCCCGTGTGGAGCGGGCCCAGGACTTCCTCTGGTCGCCGCGCTCGGCCGAGGTCACGTACCGGCGCACCATGCGCCGGCTGGACGACCTCGCGGCCGACGTCACCGCCGCCACCCAGCGCGGCTCGCTGCCCGTGTACCTCGGCGCCATCCTCATCGTCCTGGCGGTCGCGCCGGGCGCCGTCATCGCGTCGGGGATGCTCAGCGGCCACCCGCGGGTCGACGTCGTGCTCTGGGACCGGCCGGCGGACGCGGCCGTCGTCGCCGTCGTGGTCGTCTCCTGCGTCCTCGCGGCCCGCGCCCGCCGCCGCCTCAAGGCCATGGTCCTCGTCGGGGTAGCCGGGTACGCGAACGCGACGCTGTTCATGCTGCACGGCGCACCCGACCTCGCGCTCACCCAGGTGCTGTGCGAGACGGTCACCCTGGTGATCATGGTGCTGGTGCTGCGCCGCATGCCGCCGTACTTCACCGACCGGCCGCTCGCCGCCAGCCGCTGGCTGCGGCTCGCGCTCGGCGTCTCCACGGGCCTCGTGATGATGGCGTTCACCGTCGCCGCGCCCTTCGTGCGGGTGGCGGAGCCGATCAGCACGCTCTTCCCCGACGAGGCCGTCACCTGGGGCGGGGGCAAGAACGTCGTCAACGTGACCCTGGTCGACATCCGCGCCTGGGACACCGTCGGCGAGATCTCGGTGCTGCTCGTCGCGGCCACCGGCGTCGCGTCGCTGATCTTCCTGCGTCAGCGCAGCGGCGAGGTGCTGCGGCTGTCGCGGGTGAAGGACGACGTCAGCCAGTCGGACGCGCACACCCGCCGGGTGTGGCTCGCCGCCGGGAGCACCCTCGACCCCGAGCGCCGCTCGGTGCTGTTCGAGGTCGTCACCCGCGTGATCTTCCACGCCATGATCGTGTTCGCGCTGTTCCTGCTGTTCAGCGGGCACAACGCCCCCGGCGGCGGCTTCGCGGCGGGGCTCGTGGTGGGCATCGCGTTCGCCGTCCGCTACCTCGCGGGCGGCCGGTACGAGCTGGGCGAGGCCGCCCCGATCAACCCCGGCGTGCTGCTGGGCACCGGCCTGTTCCTGTCCGCCGGCGTGGGCCTCGCGACCCTCGTCGGAGGCCAGGAGGTGCTGCAGAGCACCATCGTCGACCTGCACGTCCCGGTCCTCGGCGAGGTGCACCTCGTGACGTCCCTGTTCTTCGACGTCGGCGTGATGCTCGTCGTCGTCGGCCTCGTGCTCGACCTGCTGCGCACGCTCGGCGCCGAGATCGACCGCCAGGACCCGCGGCCCGCGCGCACCGTCCTCGCCGAGGTCGCCGCGCCCGGCGACCGAGCCGTGGCCGCGCGGGGCGCCGCCCGCCCGGAGAGCCGCGAGGAGGCCGCCCGATGACCGTCCTCGAGAACACACCCTCGGCCGTCCTGGTCCTGGCGATCGGCGTGCTGTTCGGCACCGGGGTCTACCTGCTGCTGGAGCGGCCGCTGACGCGCGTGCTGCTCGGCTTCGTCCTCATCAGCAACGGCGTGAACCTCATGCTGCTGGTGATGGGCGGTCGCGCCGGCGCGTCGCCGATCGTCGGCAACGCGCCGGAGGGCGTGCGCATGAGCGACCCCCTCGCGCAGGCGATGGTGCTCACGTCGATCGTCATCACGCTGGCGCTCACCGCGTTCGTGCTGGCCATGGCCTATCGGTCGTGGCAGCTGCACGGGCACGACGAGGTGGCGGACGACGTCGAGGACCGCCGCGTCGCCCGGCACGCGGCGACCAACGCCCCCGCCTTCGAGGACGCCGACGCCGGCGGGCTCGACCAGACGCTCGACGAGGAGGCCGCCGACGTGTTCGACGACGTCGACGACAAGGACGACGACAGGGACGGGGCGCGCCCGTGATGCCCTGGTCGGTCGAGACCCTCGTCCCGCTCCCCGTCATGCTGCCGCTGTTCGCGGCGGGGCTGACGCTCGCCCTGCACCGGTACGCCCGCGTGCAGCGGATCATCAGCGTCACCGCGCTCGCCGCCGCGCTCGCGGCCTCCCTCGGGCTGCTGTTCGCCGCCGACGCCGGCCCGATCGTGGTCGAGGTCGGCAGCTGGGCGGTGCCCGTCGGGATCGACCTGGTGGCCGACCGCATCTCCGCGGTGATGCTCACGGTCTCGTTCGTGATGCTGCTGTGCGTGCTCCTGTACTCCCTGGGGCAGGGCGTGCCCGAGGGGGAGGACGACCCCGGCACCACCCGCGGCGACATGATCCCGGTCGCGATCTTCCACCCGACGTTCCTCATCCTGGCCGCCGGGGTGGCGAACGCGTTCCTCACCGGCGACCTGTTCAACCTGTACGTCGGGTTCGAGATCCTGCTCGCGTCGTCCGCGGTGCTGCTCACGCTCGGTGGCACGGCCGAGCGCATCCGGGCCGGGTCGGTGTACATCATCGTCACGCTGGTGTCGTCGCTGCTGTTCCTCACCGCCATCGCCCTGATCTACGGCGCGACCGGCACGGTGAACATGGCGCAGCTCGCGGAGCGGCTGCCGGAGATCGACCCGACCGTGCGCACCGCCCTGCAGCTGATGCTGCTGCTCGCGTTCGGCATCAAGGCCGCGATCTTCCCGCTGTCCGCGTGGCTGCCGGACTCCTACCCGACCGCGCCCGCGCCGGTCACGGCTGTGTTCGCGGGCCTGCTCACCAAGGTGGGCGTGTACTCGATCCTGCGCGCGCAGACGGTGCTCTTCCCGAACAACCCCACCGTCGACCAGGTGCTCATGGTGCTCGCCCTGCTCACCATGGTGATCGGCATCCTGGGCGCGGTCGCGCAGAACGACGTCAAACGGCTCTTGTCGTTCACCCTGGTCAGCCACATCGGGTACATGATCTTCGGCATCGCGCTCGCCACCGAGGCGGGCACCGCCGCGGCCATCTACTACGTGGTGCACCACATCTCCGTCCAGACGGCGCTGTTCCTCGTGGTGGGGCTCGTGGAGTGGCGGGGCGGCTCGACGTCGCTCGACCGGCTCGGAGGCCTCGCCAAGATCGCGCCCGGGCTCGCCGTGCTGTTCTTCGTGCCGGCGATCAACCTGGCCGGCATCCCGCCCCTGTCCGGCTTCCTCGGCAAGGTGGGGCTGCTCAACGAGGGCGTGACCGTGGGCAGCGGCCTGGCGTGGGTGCTCGTCGTCGGGTCGGTCGTGACGTCGCTGCTCACGCTGTACGCCGTGGTCAAGGCGTGGAACAAGGCGTTCTGGCAGGCCCCGTCCGAGGAGATCGAGACGGACGTGCCGCTGCCGCGCGGGATGGTGCTGCCGACCGGCGCGCTCGTCGCGTTCGGCCTGCTCCTCACCGTGGCGGCGGGCCCGCTGTACGGCTACGCCGAGCGCGCCGCCACGGCGTCCATGGACGGCCACACCTACGTGGACGCCGTCTTCCCGGGCGGGAGCGACCGAGGGCAGGGCGAGTCGGTCGTCGAGGGCGACGCCGCCGGCTCGTCGACGGGAGGTGGCCACGGATGAGCCCGCAGTCGCGCCGGCCCGCCGACCTGGTCCGCCGCCTGGGCTCGCAGTGGCACGCTCTCGTCCTGCTGACCGCCGTGTGGGTGCTGCTGTGGGGCGACCTGTCGTGGGCGAACGTCCTCGCCGGGGCCGCGATCGCGGTCTCCGTGGTCACGCTGTTCCCGCTGCCGCCCGTGGACATGCATGGCACGGTGCGGCCGTGGCGCGCGCTCGTGCTCGTGGGGCGGTTCGTCGCCGACCTGTTCCAGGCGTCGTTCGAGGTGGCCGCGAAGGCCTTCCGGCCCGGTCCGCCGCCGCACGGGGCCATCGTCGCCGTCCGGCTGCGCAACCCGGAGGACGCCTACCTGACCATCACCGCCGTCATGTCGTCGCTCGTGCCCGGCTCGCTCGTCGTCGAGGCGCGCCGAGCCACCGGCGTCGTCTACCTGCACGTGCTCGACGTCGACGCCGTCGGGGGGCCGGAGGCGGTGCGGCGCGACACGCTCGCGCTGGAGGAGCGCGTGCTGCGGGCGTTCGCGAGCGACGCCGTCCTGCAGCGGTGCGGCCTCACGCCCGAGGACGCCGCCACGGCCCCGCAGGCCACGACGCCCGGACGAGAGAAGGAGGACGCCTGATGCTCGCCGCCGTGATCACGGCCGCCGTGCTGGTGGCGGTCACCGCGCTGCTCGCGCTCGTCCGGGTCGAACGCGGTCCCTCGATGCTCGACCGGGCCGTCGCCCTCGACACGCTCACCGTGACGCTGGTGGGCGCCATCGCGATCGAGGCCATCTGGTCCCGCCGCACCGAGACCATCCCCATCCTCGTCGCGCTGTCCGTGGTGGGCTTCGTCGGCTCCGTGACGATGTCGCGCTTCGCCGGAAAGGAACCGTCGGAGGACGGGCACGTGAGCACGCGGGAGGAGATCGCGGCGCAGGCGCGCGCCGCCGACGTCCCGCGCGGGGAGCAGCGCAACGGCGTCCGCGCCATCGACGCCGAGGACGACTCCGGCCGGCAGGGGGGTGCGCGGCGATGACCCACGTCGAACCGGGGCTGTGGACCACGATCGCGGACGTCCTCGCCGCGGTGTGCCTGCTCGGCGGGGCGTTCCTCACCCTCGGCGCGGGGGTGGGCCTGGTGCGCTTCCCCTCCCTGCTCGCCCGCATGCACACGGTGACCAAGCCGCAGGTGCTGGGCCTCGTCCTCCTGCTGACCGCGCTGGCGCTGCGGGTGCGCGACGGGTCCGCGGTCGCGATGCTCGTGCTGGTGGTCGCGTTCCAGCTCGTGACGTCGCCCGTCGCCGCGCACATGGTGGGGCGCTCGGGGTTCCGCACCGGCAAGATCGATCCCGACGACGAGCGCGCCCACGAGCTCACCGAGGACGACTGAACCGACGCGCGCACGGCGTTCGTGCCGTCCTGACGGTGACGGCAGGCCTCAGCCGGCGTGCCGCGCCTCGTGCGCCAGCAGGCTGCGCTTGACGTCGACGCCGTAGCGGAAGCCGCCGAGGCCGCCGTCGGTCCGCAGCACGCGGTGGCACGGCACGAACAGGGCGGCCGCGTTCGACGCGCAGGCGCCCGCGGCGGCGCGCACCGCGGCCGGCCGGCCCGAGAGCTCCGCGTAGCGGGTGTACGTGACCGGGTCGCCGGCCTCCACCGTGCGCAGCACGTCCCACGCGTGCGCGCGGTAGGGGCCGGAGACCTGCCGGACGGGGACGGCGTCGATCGCGTGCACGTCCCCGGCGTAGTAGCCGCGCACGGCCGCGACGGCGGGGGCCACGGCGGGGTCGTCGTCGGGCACGGGCGTCGTCGCCTCCGGCCGGATGGCGGGATGGGTCAGGCCGACGAGGGACTCGGCGTCGGTCGTCCAGCCGGACGCGAGCACCGTGCCGTCGGGGTCGACGACGACGGTGAACGGGCCGTCCGGGGTGCTCAGCGTGGTGGTGCGGGCGGTCATGCTTCCTCCGTGGTGTCGGGTGCCGAACAGGCGGTCGGGCTCGGAATACGGGCTGAGAAGGTGCGTCATCGCCTGGTCGGCGGGAGAGCGGCGCGCCACAGGTGCAGGGCCGCGTACGAGCGCCACGGCGCCCAGCGCGTGGCGCGGGCCGCGAGGGCGCGCGAGCGGGCCGCGCGGGTCGCGTCGCCGGGCAGGCCGAGGTCCACGCCCGCCGCGGCGGCGCCGGCGAGGAGCGCGACGTCGCCGTCGAGCCAGGCGTCCGGGTCGCGCAGCACGCGCATCGCCACGTAGGCGGCGGTCCAGGGGCCGATGCCGCGGCGCGCGACGAGCGCGGCGCGCAGCGCGTCGCCGTCGTCGCCCACCCCGACGGCCAGGTTCCCGTCGTCGAGCGCGCGGGCGGTGTCGACGACCGCGGCCACCGAGCGCGCAGGCAGGCGCAGGTGGTCGGGTGCCGTGGCGGCGACCTGTGCCGCGGTCGGGAACAGGCGGATCAGGCCCGGCACGTCGGACGCGTACGGCGTGCCGGCGGCGGCAGCGAGGCGGCCCAGGTGCGTGCGCGCCGCGGCGACGCTGATCTGCTGCCCGACGATGGCGCGCACGACGATCTCGTGCGGGTCCACCGTGCCGGGCACGCGCAGTCCGGGCGTGCGCGCGACGAGCGGCGCGAGCGCGGGGTCGTCGGACAGCGCGGTGTCGACGGCGGTCGGGTCGGCGTCCAGGTCGAGGAGGCGGCGCAGGCGGGCGACGGCGACCGAGACGTCGGCGGCGGACGCGAGCTCGAGCCGGACGGCGACCCGCCCCGGCCCGACCGCCGGCCCCGCGACGACCTCTGCCGCGCCGGGTCCGTGCGGCAGCCGCAGCGTGCGGGCGTACCGCACGTCCTCGCGGTCGAGGTCGGCGACCTCCACCCCGTCCACCGCGCGGGCCGCGAGGAACGCGACGGTGCCGCGGGCGTCGAAGGGCTCCCGCACGGGCAGCTCCAGGTCGAGGCGCACGCGGGCGACCTCGCAGCCCTGCGACAGGGCACGCCCGCGGGCGTCCTCCGGGTCGACGACGCGGGTGACCGCGCGCCGGGACTGAGGGCGGCCCCGGCGGTGCGCGCGGGCGCGCAGGTCGCTCGGCGTCGTGCCGAACACCTCCACGACCGTGTCGTTGAACTGCCGGATGGAGCCGAAGCCCGCGGCGAACGCGACGTCCGCCAGCGGCAGGTCCGTCCCGACGACGAGGCTCCGGGCGGTCTGCGCGCGCTGCGCGCGGGCCAGGGCGAGCGGCCCGGCGCCGAGCTCGGCGGTGAGCAGGCGGTGCACGTGCCGGGAGCTGTACCCGAGGCGGGCGGCGAGCCCGTCGGCGCCCTCGCGGTCCACGACGCCGTCGGCGATGAGGCGCATCGCCCGCCCGGCGAGGTCGTGGCGCAGGTCCCACGCCGGCGTCCCGGGAGCGGCCTCGGGCAGGCACCGCTTGCAGGCGCGGTACCCGGCCTCGTGGGCCGCGGCCGAGGTGAGGTAGAAGGTGACGTTCTCCGGCTTGGGCGTGCGCGCCGGACAGGAGGGGCGGCAGTAGATCCCGGTGGAGCGGACGGCGGTGAAGAACTGGCCGTCGAACCGGGTGTCCCGCGCCGCGATGGCGCGGTAGCGCTCCTCGAACTCCCGCGGGTCGGGGGCGCTCGGGGCGGTCTCGTGCCGGGCCGTCGTCGTCATGCCCTCATCCTCACGCTCGCCACCGACGGCGGGCTAGCGGGATTCGGACACGGCGGTGGCGCCCCGCGCGGGGCTAGGGGAGGGCCTCGATCCAGTCGAGGACGGCGGTGAGGTACGCGTCGCGGGCCGGGCGTGGCGACAGCGCGAGGTCGTGCGCGCCACCCGCGATCGTGCGGACGGTGACGTCCTCGCCGAGCCGGCGGGCCCGGGCGCGCATGTGGGCGACGTCGAGCACGGTGTCGGTGGTGAGGTGCTGGTCGGTCGTGGACCGGTCCGAGGTGAGCACGAGGACGGGCACGTCCAGGGCCAGGCCGCGGGCGAGGCGGCGCTGCGCCCGCAGCACCGACCGCAGCCACGCCGCCCGGACGGGGAACGGCGCGTCGGGCTTCCACGCCGGGTCGAAGTCCCACTCGCCGCCGTGGGCGCTGTGCAGGGCGCGCGCGTACCCGTCGTCGAGGTGGTTCACGACGGCGCGCGGCGCCACGACGCCGAGCGTCTCGACGAGTGCGGTGGCCGCCGCCCGCACGGGGGCGGGCTTGTTGAGCTGGACCCAGGGGCTGTTCAGCACGAGGGCGTCCGCCCGGCCGCGCCGGGCCGCCGCCCACAGGGGCGCCACGAGGCCGCCGGTGGAGTGGCCGAGGACGACGAGG